>Ga0194137_10000002_pt1 | contig 249480 bp, 212 predicted proteins | sample TARM_MetaG_T3_14_FD_134025 | JGI IMG/M metagenome (GOLD analysis project Ga0194137, IMG submission 134025) | Freshwater microbial communities from Pennsylvania, USA, analyzing microbe dynamics in response to fracking - TARM_MetaG_T3_14 (version 2) | ecosystem: Environmental > Aquatic >...
GCCACCGCCACCGCCACCGCCACCGCCGGCGATGCCACCGCCAACCGCAGCAGCGCCATCTGTCGTTCACCAAGAGGAGCATGCGCGGCCTGTCGAGGAACCCATGGTGATTCGCATTGACGGTGAGCATCGGCATGAGTCACCACCGCCAGTTCCTGCGGTCGTGCGACGCGGCACCGAGCAGGCTGCGCAGCCCGTGGCTGTCGAACCGGTCCATCCGAAGCCCAGGCGTGAGGATGTGCCTCCAGCAGCCAAGGCAGAACACCCCCCCGAGCATGCGGTGGTGCCCGAGATGCACAGAGAGCGAGAAGCGCCTGCGCCTCATCAGGAGGTGGCGCCCCATCCCAAGGGCACAGGCAACGGCCCCAAGGAAGCTCAGGCCGAAACGAAGACCGAAGCGAAGACCGAAGGCAAGGGCAAGGATCAGGCCAAGGAGGGGGATGCCAATCACCATCAGGCCCACCAGGGGGAGCAGGATGTCAGGCATGATCGATGACGGAAATGGGTCGCAAAGGTGGTGGTGAGAGATGTCCTTGTCGTTTTTCAGTGCCTCGGGGAAGTCGTGGCTGGTCCGCGCTGTGTGGATGCTGTTGTTGGTGTTGCTGATCGGTCTGTTGTGGAGGACCGGCGCACAGTGGAACGAGCCACAGGACCACCCACTTGCCAAGCCTTCGCTGTCCCAGGTGTCTTCAGGTGCATCTGCCGCCGGGGCTTTGCCGCCATTGGCCATGGCATCGGCTGTTGCGCAGCCGGTTCATGTCCCGGCCAGCGCGCCCCCACTGGACAACTACCAGACACTGACGCGCAAGCCCGATGCCTTGAGCGAAGAGGAGTGGCAGGCCATGCGTGCGGCCGCAGCACAGAGTCCCAACCCCGGGCATGAACTGGCCCGCATGGCCGACTATGTCGTGTTTCAGAAGCGCTTCATGCAATGGCAAGGGGGCGCGGCCACCATGGATGCCAAGCAGAGAGCCAGCCTGGGCCAGTCTCTGTTGGACGAGATGCCGACGAAGGTGGCGCAGGGGGTGCTGGCGGCACAGCAGGCCATCCAGATCCAAGCGCAGATTGTTCAAGACCTGGAAGCCGATGTCGCCAAACGTCAAAAATGGTTGGATCAGGAGCGCCAACGCCTGCCAGCCCAGCCTGAAATCGCACCGGCTTTCGAGCACTGACGTACCCGATACGTGGCGCATCTCACTCACCTCGGGTAACAGCCATTGTTTCGGGGGGGTGACCGGCAAAACGATACGTTCGGCTCATGGACGAGGCGCCATTTGTCTAGAGGACTTCATTGGCGTTCACTAGCATCCGGCTTCATTCATTCCTGCTTTGCGTGCTGTGGCTGGGCGGCCCATCCAGGTGCAGCAGATCAAAGCGCCTCACCCATAAGGAATCCCCATGAAGTCTCTCCTGAAGGCAAGCGCCTGCGCCTTGGCTGCGGCCTCTTTTTGCTCAGGCAGTCTGGCTGGCATCAATGACGGCAACACGTCGACGCCCATCAAGCATCTGGTGGTCGTGATCGGTGAAAACCACACCTTCGACAGCCTGTTTGCAACCTATCAGCCCAAGGCTGGCCAAACCATCCAGAACCTGCTGTCGCAGGGCATCATCAAGGCCGATGGCTCGGCTGGCGCCAACTACGCTTTGGCGGTGCAGCGCAAGGGCAGCAATCCCAGCAGCAACTACACCATCCAGCCTACCGAAGGCAGCAGCTACTTCTGGCTGCCTCAACCGGTCTGGGAGTTCGGCATTCCCGATCTGCGCTTTCCCTTCTGGTTGGCACCTGGCCCCTTCCAGATCACCAAGTACGTGCCTTATTCTGGCGCCACGTCCATCACGGGCGACCCGGTTCACCGCTTCTTCCAGATGTGGCAGCAAACCGGTGGCACCAATGCCAAGCACGATATGTTCGTGTGGACGGCCACCACGACGGGCCAAGGCGGCGACACCTCTGGCGTGACGCCCAGCAACCCCAAGCAAGGCGGTGAGCTCATGGGTTTCTACAACATGGCCCGGGGTGATGCCGCTTACTTCAAGAGCCTGGCTGACAACTACGCCATCAGCGACAACTACCACCAGGCCGTGATGGGTGGCACGGGCATGAATTTCTTTGCCATCGCCACCGGCGACCTGCCCGTCTACAACGTCAATGGCCAGTTGACCGCACCGCCGGCCAACCAGATCGAAAATCCCAACCCGCGTTCGGGCACGGCGAATTTCTTTCAGCAAGACGGTTACAGCGGTGGATCGTGGGTGAACTGCTCGGATCGCACCCAACCCGGCGTGGCGGCCATTCGTGCCCTGCTGGATGCACAGAACGTGGCGTCCAATTGCGTGGACGGGGCCTACCACCTCGTCAACAATTACAACCCGCCTTACGACGTGGATGGCAACCCTGTGCCGCTTGGCGCGACCCAGTACGTGTACCCACCCCAGACGGTGCCGACCATTGCCGAAGCGCTGGCAGCGAAGGGCGTGAGCTGGAAGTGGTACACGGGGGGGCGTGAAACGGCCGATGCCGCCTTGAAGATCTTTGGCCAGTCCACGGGTGGTACCTTGGGGCAGATCGTCTACAACAACATCGGCGATCCGCTCAATGGTTCCAAGAACGTGGTGGAGAGCCCGCTGCGCCAGAACCTGGTCGGCATGAACACCTTCTACAACGATCTGGCCGCGAATCAATTGCCCGCTGTGTCATATGTGGTGCCTGCCAATCTGGATGCGGGGCATCCCGGCAACTCGGCGCCCGCCTATTACGAGAACTTCGTTGCGCAACTGGTCAAGGACATTCAAGCCAATCCGCAACTGTGGGCTGAAACGGCCATCGTCATCACGACCGACGAAGGTGGTGGATTCTTTGACACCGGTCACATTCAGCAACTGGACTTCTTCGGCGATGGCCCGCGCATTCCGCTGTTCGTGGTCTCGCCCTATGCCAAGAAGGGCTATGTGGACCATGCATACCACGATCACGCGTCCGTCTTGAAGTTCATCGAGCGCAACTGGGGCCTGGCGCCACTGTCTTCTCGCAGCCGTGATCGTCTGCCCAACCCGGTGGCCAGCGTGCAGGATCCTTACCTGCCTGCCAATGCACCGGCCATTGGCGACCTCACCAGCCTGTTCGCCTTCTGACCGGTTCGCTGTGGTCGGTAACCGGGGTCAGTGCAACTGCCCGACCTCGGTTTGCCATGCCTGCTCGAAATGCGCCAGCTCCTTGGCGTCCATGTCCGAGACCAGCCAGTACTGCATGCCGCCTTCAGCCCAGTTCAACAGATTGAAGCCGCGTTGCTGAAGCCGCTTGGCCGGCTGCTGGCCATCCGTGGGTTGCACGAACAGGCTGATCACGTGGTGGTTGTGCATGTAGACCAGTACCGCCACATTGCGGCCCTCAAGCTGCTCGATGCGCGCACCTTGCAGCGGGAAGCCTTGATCAGCCAGATTGAGCACCGTGGGCGCGAAATCCAGCTTGCCCTGGAACCAGGGCTTGACCGTGTGACGGTCCGTCGAGGCGACCTGTATCAGCGCACCTGTCTGCAAGGCGCGCACATGGTCGGCCACCAGCTCGGCGCTCAAGGGCTTGTCGAGGTTCTGTATCCATCGGCTTGTCGAGGGCATCAAGCCGGCCGTCAAGGCCACCCCCAGCACGAAGCCGGACAAGGCTGTGCGCCAGCCGAACTCGCGCCAATGCGATGGCTTGAGGGCCGTGGCATGCGAGGCAGGCGAGGCGCCGGTGGGCTGGGCGGCCGAGGCCAGGGTGATGCGCGTCTGGATCGCGGCGCGCAGCCGGCTCTCGGCCTTGTGGTGGGTGGCTTGCTCGCGGATCAGTCTGGAGAGATCGTCGTCGTTCATGGTCGGCCTCACTCGCCCTGTCCCTGGTTCGCCTGGTCCTGCGTGTCCTGTGGCATGAGCGCTGCGCGCAGCTTGTCCCGGGCGCGAGACAGGCGCGACATCACCGTGCCGATGGGGATGGCGGCCACAGAGGCGATCTCCGCGTAGTCCAGCCCTTCGATTTCACGCAGGACGATGACTTCTCGCAGCGGCGGGGACAGCGCGCGGATGGCGGCATCGACGCGGGCCTGTTCATGCTGGCGCGCCACGATGTCGGCCGGGTCGGATGCCGTGAGGCCCTGGGCCATCTGCAGGTTCTCCAGCTCATCCTCATCCAGCCCGGACAGCTCGCTCAAGCCTTGCTTTTCAGTCAGATGGGTGTAGCAGGCATGGCGAACGATGCGCAGAAACCAGGGGCGCGCGCTTTCGCCACGCAAGGTGTTCAGGTGGCGAAAGGCGCGCAAAGCTGCATCCTGCAGGACGTCCTCGGCACCGGCCTCGTCGCGCAGAAGCCAGCGTGCCAGGTTGTAGCCTGCATCCAGGTGCGGCAGCACCAGGGTGTCAAAGGAGCGTGTCGTGCCCACGGCGGTCAGGTGGTGTTCACGCGCTCACAATGAAACGACCGTGCATGTCTTCATGGCCACCACCGCAAAAGTTGTCGCACAGGAAGTCGATGATGCCACTGTGCTGAGGCTGTATCTCGATGCGCGTGATCTGCCCGGGCAGCAGGTCGACGCGCACGCCCAGATCCGGGATGTGCATGCCGTGGATGAAGTCCAGCGACTTGATGGCCAGCACCACGCGCTCGCCGGCTTTCAAGGGGATCTCTTCGGGCGTGAACTTGAAGCGTTGCGCCGTCATGTCGATCTGCCGTAGCGCGGGGCTGTCTTGTGTCTGGGCCTGTGCCTGGGACAGGCCGGCCAGCAGGGGCGCTGCGGTCATGCCGATGGACGTCAGGCCCAGCATGCACTGGAGCGTGGCGCGTCGGGACAAGGGCTTGGCTCGCAGCTTCATGACGAGGCCACCACCGGGAACTCTGTCGCCTTGAAGGTGTGGCTGGCCGCTTCGGCATCCACTTCGCGGAAGCCCAGGCCTTGGTAGGGATGGGCGGCATCCCAGGGCAAGGGGGTGCGCTTGTCTTGCGAGCCGGGCGCTGGCAGCGGGAAGATCAGGGACTTGGCCGAGTGATGCGGGATGTGCGCCGTCATGTGGTGGTGTTCCTGGTGGATGTGGCCATAGAACACCGTCACGTTTTGATAAGGCATCAGGGCCGCCATCACGTCAGCGCCATTGCGCGTGGCCCAGTCCCACTTGGGCACCAGGTCGAACAAGGGGCGGTGCGTCAGCACGACGATGGGTGCCTGCTTGTCCAGCTTGGCCAGATCCGCCTTCAGCCAGGCAAGCTGTTCCTCGTCGACCAGGCCGCCGGGGTCGGAGACGTTGTCCAGTGCGATGAAGTGGATGCCCTTGTGATCGAAGGTGTAGTAGGTGTCGCCGAAGAACTCCTTGTAGGCTGTACCGCGGTCCAGCGAGGCATCGTGCTCACCGGGGATCAGCCGGATGTTGCGCACCTTCAAGTCGCCAATGATGGACTTGAACTCGGTCAGACGGCGCCGGCGCTCGTCGGGGTCGTCGGTGGTGTGGGTCAGGTCGCCCGTGAAGAAGATGAAGTCCGGTTGCTCGGGCAGGGCATTCACCGCGGCCACGGCCTTACGCAAGGTCACCCCGGCATCCGGATTGGCCGGGCCCTTGTAGCCCCAGTGGGTGTCCGACAACTGGACGAAGTAGAACGAGCCCTCGCTGGCGTAGCCGCTCCCGTGGGCGCAGCCGGCCAGACCAGACAGGAAGACGGCCCCGCCACCCAGGGCGCTCAAGGTCAGAAAATCTCGACGTTGCATGGTGTTTCTCCAAGTTCAGCTTGCTCACGGGTATGACTGGGCTGCCTTCGGATTTATTCCATGCCTGACCTCAACTGATGGATTTTCCTTTGAGCCGCTGCGCCACGACCTTGCGCAGATCCAGGCTGGGCATCTGGATGGACTGGCCAGGCTCAGGCAGTTGCAGGCGGGCGTAGCCCGGCTCGCGCCAGACATAGAACTGCCACTGCGGGTCGCTCAGCGGCGTCGGGAAGCGGAAGGTCACGCCCAGCGGCTCGCCCTTGTCGGACACCTCGGTGACGGTCACCAGCACCTCGCCCATGTGCGTGACATCGCCCACTTTGAACGGCTGGGTCAGCACATCGCGGCTGATGGGCTGCACGAAGCTCTTGGAGCTGGCCACCTTGATGGTGTGCTCGTCCAGCACGGTCAGCTGCAGGTCCTGGTTGCCGCCATTGGCCAGGGCCTGCATGGAAGCGGGGTTGGCCTTGCCGAAGTAGCTGCGCACCAGCGGGTAGTAAAACAGCAGGAAGGGCGCGGGCGGGTTGATCAAGATGGCATGGACATTGGGGCGCGCGGCTTCGTCCGGGATGGACAAAGGTTCGCTGATGCTGCTCGATGACACCGTGCGGTCGGTGACGACCGGGCTGATCAGCGTGGTGAGGGGAAAGACCACCAGGTGGATCATGACCAGCAGGGCCACCACGCTTTTGATGCCGAAGGCAGGCCAGCCCTTGTAGCGATGCCGGTTGACGGCGACCTGGTGGAACAGCGCCGCCAGCAAGGCGCTCATGCCGATCTCGGAGTTGAGCAGCAGGCGGTCGGCCGGGTTGATGGCGCACACAGGTACCAGGGCCAGCAAGGCGCCCAATGCATAGAAGCGGACCTGCGGTTTGGCCCACAGCCTGAAGTAGGCCATGAGACCGGCCAGCAGCACGATGACGGTCGCCGCCGCTGCGGCATAGACGGATTCGGCCGCAAGCGTCATGGTCTGCGTGATGCCGGCCCCGATGCCCACCAGCTCGGCCAGCATCAAGGTGGGCAAGCGATGCGCCACGGCATAGGCAAAGCGCGCACTCATGCCGGGCTCGACATAACTGCCTGAGCCGGTGCTGCCAAAGCCCAGCGCCACATGGCCCAGTCGCCAGGCCAGAACGATCAGCACGAAGGGCAGCAAGGCGATGAGGCGATCGCGCCAGCGTTCGCGCTGGTCGAGCACCACCGCGTAGGCGAGCAGGTAAGCCATGGTGGCGATGGCGGCTTCAGCCGACAGCAGACCCAGCGACAAGGCCAGGCCGGCCAGCCAACCGTAGCGCGTGCCTTTACCGGTGCGCCACAGGTGGTAGGCCATGAGGGCCATCACCATGAAGCAGGCGGCGATCAGCTGGTTGCGCGCCGAGATCCACATGATGACAAAGAAGTGCAGGCTGCTGGCTGCGAAGATGAGCGTGGCCAGGCTGCTGCGCGCGGGCCGTTGCCCATCATCAATCAGGCGGTAGAGGCGGCCCACCAGCAGGATCAGGCCGCCATACCACAGCAGGCTGTGCACACGCATCAAGGCGGGCGAATGGGGCCACAGCCGGTAGTCCAGCCAATGTGTCATCTCGCTCAAGGGGCGCCAGAAGGCCAGATGCAAGGAGTCCGAGGTGCACCACAGCAGGCGGCCTGAGGCTTTCAGGGACTGCACCAAAGCGGGCGAGCCATCCACCAGGTCAAACAGGCCAAAAGCGGTGCCGGCGTGTGGCGCAGGCTGCAACTGGTGTGTCAGGATGGCCCATTGCAGGAAGTCGTCAGTGAAAGGCGGCGTAGCGATGCACAAGGCATTGAGCAGGATGCCTGCGATGGCCCAGAACCAGATGCTGCGCCGATGTGCCAGAAGTGAACTCAACCTTTCCATGTGACTTCCCTGAAGCTGGCCATGATTGTGTTTAAAACGGCCGGAGAAGTGTACGGGCGTGTCGCCATCGCGTCCGTGACAAGGTGTTTGGAACGCAAGTGAGGCAATAAAAGACGCCGCCGGCCCTTGTCTCTGGGCAGACTAGGAGCTCAATCTTTCAGGGCGCTTTCAAGCCGGGCATGTCAGGATCAGGATTGCCCCGCCCCTTCATGCAGGGGGTGTGTCAGAAGAAGGCCTGGATGCCCGTTTGCGCGCGCCCGAGGATCAGCGCATGCACATCGTGCGTCCCCTCATATGTGTTCACCACTTCCAGGTTAACCAGGTGTCGTGCCACGCCGAATTCGTCGCTGATGCCATTGCCGCCCATCATGTCGCGGGCCAGGCGCGCGATGTCCAGCGCCTTGCCACAGTTGTTACGTTTCATGATCGAGGTGATCTCGACGGCGGCTTTGCCCTCATCCTTCAAACGGCCCAGACGCAGGCTGCCTTGCAGGCCCAGGGCGATCTCGGTCTGCATGTCGGCCAGCTTCTTCTGGATGAGCTGGTTGGCGGCCAGCGGGCGGCCGAACTGCTGGCGGTCGAGCACGTATTGGCGGGCGCGGAACCAGCAGTCTTCGGCGGCGCCCATCGCACCCCATGAAATGCCATAGCGCGCCGAATTCAAACAGGTGAAGGGGCCTTTGAGGCCACGCACCTCGGGGAAGGCGTTCTCTTGGGGCACGAAGACATCGTCCATCACGATCTCGCCGGTGATCGACGCGCGCAGGCCCACCTTGCCGTGGATGGCAGGTGCGCTCAGGCCCTTCCAGCCCTTCTCGAGCACGAAGCCACGGATGTGGTCCTTGTCATCTTCCTTGAGCTTGGCCCAGACCACGAAGACATCGGCAATCGGCGAGTTGCTGATCCACATCTTGCTGCCGCGCAGGGTGTAGCCGCCATCAACCTTGGTGGCCCGCGTGAGCATGCCGGCCGGGTCGGAGCCATGGTTGGGCTCGGTCAGGCCGAAGCAGCCGATGAATTCGCCCGATGCCAGCTTGGGCAGGTACTTGCGCTTGGTGGCTTCGTTGCCGAACTCGTTGATCGGCACCATGACCAGCGAGGACTGCACGCTCATCATCGAGCGGTAGCCCGAGTCCACGCGCTCGACCTCGCGGGCGATCAGGCCGTAGCTCACGTAGTTCAGGCCGGCACCGCCATATTCAGTGGGGATGGTGGCACCCAGCAGGCCCAGCTCGCCCATTTCTCGGAAGATGGCCGGGTCGGTCTGCTCCTGGCGAAAGGCCTCGGTCACGCGAGGCAGGAGCTTGTCCTGGGCATAGCTGCGCGCGGCGTCCTTGATCATGCGTTCCTCCTGCGTGAGCTGGTCGTCCAGCAGCAAGGGGTCGGCCCAGTTAAAGGTGGCTTGGGTGGTGCTCATCTCATGTGTCCTGTCTGTCAATGTGGCGCGGATGCGTGCTGGGCGCGTTCCTTGTCCTGCAATGCTCGCCACTGGATCTTGCCTGTTCCTGAACGTGGCAGCGCATCGGTGAACTCAATGATGCGCGGGCTCTTGTAGGCGGCCATCTGACCGCGCGCCCAGTCGGCGATGTCCTGCTCGGTGACTTGGCCGCGCAGCCCAGGCTTGAGCACGACCACGGCCTTGACCGTCTCGCCGCGCTTGGGGTCGGGCGAGGCGATCACGCAGACCTCCTGGATCGCGGGGTGGTGGTACATCAGGGCCTCGACCTCGGCGGGCCAGACCTTGAAGCCCGAGGCGTTGATCATGCGCTTGAGGCGGTCGACCATGAAGAAGTAGCCGTGCTCGTCCACACGGGCCAGATCGCCCGTGCGCAAAAAGCGCTTGCCGTCGATCTCGATGAAGGACTCGGCATCGGCTTGCGGGTTGCGCCAGTAGCCCAGCATCACCTGAGGGCCATGGACGATGACCTCGCCCACCTCATTGCGTGGCAGTTCCTGGAAGGTGGTGGGGTCGACCACGCGGGCGTCCACGTCGAAAATGGGGATGCCCAGGCATTGACGCATGGGGCGTCGCACCGGGTTGATGTGGGTGGCCGCCATGGTCTCCGACAGGCCATAGCCTTCGATGTAATCCAGGCCAGTCAAGGTCTTGAGTTTGGTCGCGATGGCCTCAGGCATGGCCGCACCGCCGCCGCCGATGCTGGTCAGGCTGCTGAGATCGAACGATTCGATGTCGGGGTGGCTGAGCATGTCGACCACCATGGGCGAGATCATCTGCGTGCCGGTGACCTTGTAGCGCGCGATGCATTGCAGGGCCACGTCGCGGTCCCAGCGCGGCAGCAGCACGGCTGTCGAACCCAGGTAGAGCGAGCCATTCATGGCGTTTTGCATGCCCGTCACATGAAAGAAGGGCAGCACCGCCAGTTGCACCGAATCGGGCGAGCTGCCCAGCCAGATGCCGCGTGCCACGGTGTTGTACATCACGCTGCGGTGTGTGTGCATGCAGCCCTTGGGGTGGCTGGTGGTGCCCGAGGTGTAGGGCAGGACGGCCAGGTCATCAGGGCCGCCGGTCATCGGCGTGGGGCGGTGGTGCGCGGCCAAGGCGTCCGGCCAGGCCACGGTGCCTGGGTCGTCCAGCGACTTGCGCGGCGCGCGGATGAAGTCGGGCACGTGCAGGTCGGTGGGGGCTTCCAGGTAGTCGCTGTAGATGGCGACGATGGCGTGCTGCAGGCCTTCACCCGTTTGCCTGCCTTCGCGCAACAAAGTGCGCACCTGGGTATAGAGCTCTTGCGAGACGAAGACCACCGAGGCCTGTGCGTCGCTCACATAGTGGCGCAGCTCCTCGCTCAGGTTCATCGGGTTGACCGGCACCACCACCGCATCGGCGCGCAGGATGGCGTAGTAGGCCAGCGCGAACTGCGGGCTGTTCTGCATGTAGAGCAGCACGCGGTCGCCCTTCTTCACGCCGCAGGCCTGCTGGAGGTAGCCGGCCAAGCGCTCGCTCTCGTCCTTGAAGCGGGCAAAGCTGATCGGCGTGTCGTAGAAGATCAGGTAGGGCTTGTCGGGGAAGCTGCGCGCCGAGACCTCCACGTTGTGATAGAGGTGGGTCTCGGGCAGCGAGAGGTGGTGCGGCAGGCCCGGTGGCCAATGGGCAAGGTGACGGTCAGACATGGCGTGGCGGCATCATTGCGCTTGTTGATGACCGAGTTCGATGAAGCGGGCAAGGTGGTGGTCTTCGTCACCAAGCTGGTGGTCGATCATGACCAGGCGTTTGGCGTAGTGGGCCAGGGGCAGCTCCCAGGTCATGCCGATGCCGCCATGCAGCTGGATGCATTCCTCAGCCACGAGCGTGCCGATGCGGCCGATGCTGTACTTGGCGGCAGACAGGGCCTTCTCGCGTGCCAGGCGGTCTGTGCCGTCCAGTGCCGCTGCGGCGTTGATCACGGCCGAGCGTGCCTGTTCGATCTCCAGCAGCAGGTCGGCCATGCGGTGCTGCAGGGCCTGGAAGCTGCCGATGGGCACGCCGAACTGCTTACGCGTTTGTAGGTACTCGATGGTGGCGTGCTTGGCCACCTCCATGGCACCCAGCGATTCGGCGCACAGGGCCAGCAAGCCGCGGCCAATGGCGTGTTCGAGGGTGCTCAGGCCCTGGTCCTTTTCGCCCAGCAGCGCGTCGACGGGTAGCTTGACCTCCTGGAGCACGACCTCGGCCGCGCGGCCCCCATCGATGGTGGCATAGCCGCGCGTGCTCAAACCCGGCGTATCGGCCGAGACCACGAACAGCGAGATGCCGTGTTCGTCGGCTTCGCGGCCCGATGTGCGCGCCGAGACAATCAGCACCTGCGCCTGGTCGCCCACCGGCACCACGGCCTTGTGGCCATTGAGCACCCAGCCATCACCGGTGCGCGTGGCCAGCGTGCGCACATGCGACAGCTCGTAGTGCGACTCGGGCTCGTCGTGCGCCAGCGCGGCCACCACGGCGCCGTCTATGAGGTCGGCCAGCATGGCTTGCTGTGCTTCATTGCCCGCATGTGTCAGCGCGCTGCCGGCCAGGATGGCCGAGGGCAGGAAGGGCTCGACCACCAGGCCGCGCCCCAGCGCCTCGAAGACCACGGCGATGTCGAAGCCCGCTCCGCCATAGCCACCATGCGCCTCGTCGAACAAGGCCCCGATCACGCCCAACTCGGCGAACTGTGCCCAGCGCTGCGTGCTGAAGCCCTTGGGCGATTGCGTGATCGCCATGCGGGTCTCGAAGTTGTATTGCTCGGCCACATAGCGGTTGAGCGAGTCCGCCAGCATGCGGCGGTCTTCAGTGTGTTCAAAGTTCATGTCACAGCCCCAGGATCATCTTGGAGATGATGTTCTTCTGGATCTCGTTGGATCCGCCAAAGATCGACAGCTTGCGGTTGTTGAAGTACTGGGCCGCCGCCGATGCTGCTTCAGGCTGGCCAAGTGGCGCATCCTGGTAGCCCTCCTGCATGGCTGCTTCGATGAAGGGCAGGGCATAGGGCCCCATGGCGCGGCGCATCAGGTCATTGAGTTCCTGGCGGATCACCGTGCCCTTGATCTTGAGCATGGAGCTTTCTGCGCCCGGTGCGCCGCCACCGGCCACAGCCGCGATCACGCGCAGGTTGGTGGTCTTCATGTTCTCCAGGTCGATCTCGACCTTGGCCAGGCGGGCGGCGAACAGCGGGTCATAGGCCAGGGGCTGGCCGTTCTTCTTCACACGCGAGGCGACCAGCTTGAGGCGCTCCAGCGCCGCCACCGAGAAGCCAACGCCCGCGATGTTGGTGCGCTCGTAGGTCAGCAGGAACTTGGCACAGGTCCAGCCTTTGTTCTCCTCGCCCACCAGGTTTTCGGCGGGCACCTTCACGTCGGTGAAGAAGACCTCGTTGACTTCGTGCTCGCCATCCAGCGTGATGATGGGCCGCACCTCCACGCCGGGCGACTTCATGTCGATCAGCAGGAAGCTGATGCCCTCCTGCTTCTTGGCTTCACGGTTGGTGCGCACCAGGCAGAAGATCATGTTGGCGTGGTGGCCCAGGGTGGTCCAGGTCTTCTGGCCGTTGACGATGTAGTGCTCGCCGGTCTCGTCACGTTGTCGTATGGCCGAGGTCTTGACCGAGGCCAGGTCCGAGCCCGAGCCGGGTTCGGAATAGCCCTGGCACCACCAGTCTGCACCATTGAGGATGCGAGGCAGCCAGTACCGCTTCTGCGCCTCATTGCCATACTTGATCAAGACCGGGCCCAGCATGTTGACGCCAAAGGGCACGGTGCGTGGGCAGTAGGCCAGGGCGCACTCGTTGTCGAAGATGAACTTCTGCACGGCAGTCCATCCAGGGCCGCCATAGGCCTGTGGCCAGTGGTTGGCCAGCCAGCCCTTGTCATGCAGGATGGCGTGCCAGGCCTCGTGATCGGCCTTGCTCAGGTGGATGCCCTTGCGCACCTTGTCCTTGAGGTTGGCGGGTACCTTGTCCTGCAGAAAGGCTTGCACCTCGTCGCGGAAGGCCTGTTCTTCGGGCGTGAAATTCAGATCCATGGTGGTGACCTCTCGCGATCAGTAGATTTCGAACAGACCGGCCGCGCCCATGCCGCCAGCCACGCACATGGTCACGACCGCGTATCTCATGCGCTGGTGGGCCTTGCGACGCCTGCCTTCCAGCAACACGTGGCCGACAAGGCGTGCGCCGGTCATGCCAAAGGGGTGGCCGATGGAGACCGCGCCACCGTTGACATTGAGCCGCTCATCAGGAATGCCCAGCCGCTGCTGGCAGTAGATTGACTGTGACGCGAAGGCCTCGTTGAGTTCCCACAGGTCGATGTCATCGACCTTCAGGCCATGGCGAGCCAGCAGCTTGGGCACGGCAAACACAGGCCCGATGCCCATTTCATCTGGCTCGCAGCCATGCACCGCCAGACCGCGGAAGGCGCCCAGCGGTTGAAGCCCCAGGCGTTCGGCCTCCTTGGCCTCCATCAGCACGCAGGCCGAGGCACCGTCCGACAACTGCGAGGCATTGCCAGCGGTGATGAACTCATCGGGGCCACGCACTGGCGCCAGCTTGGCGAGCGATTCATAAGTGGTGCCTGGGCGGTTGCAGGTGTCGTGGTCGATGGTGATGGTCTGCTTCGTGACCTCCTTGGTGTCCTTGTTCGTCACGGCCATCGTTGTGGTTACCGACACGATCTCGTCCTTGTAGCGTCCTGCTTCTTGTGCCTCGGCCGTCTTGCGCTGGCTCTCGACCGAGAAGCGGTCTTGCGCTTCGCGGCTGATGCCATAGCGGCGCGCGACGATGTCTGCCGTCTCGATCATCGTCATGTACAGCGCCGGCTTGTGCTCGACGATCCAGGGGTCCATGCCAGAGTCGCCATCTTCACGGGTTCGGATGCCGGAGATGCTTTCCACACCGCCGGCGATCATGGCCGGCGCGCCTTCCAGCACGATGCGCCCGGCGGCCATGGCCACGGCTTGCAGGCCCGATGCACAGAAGCGGTTGACGGTGGTGCCGGCGATGCTGATGGGCAGGCCGCTGCGGATGATGCTCTGGCGGGCCAGGTTACGGCCCGTGGTGCCTTCAGGGTAGCCGCAGCCCAGGATGGCGTCTTCGATGAGGCCCGGGTCGATGCCGGCGCGCTCCACAGCCGCCTTCACGGCGAAAGAGGCCAGGGTCGGGCCTGGCGTGATGTTGAACTCGCCACGATGGGATTTGGTCAGCGGCGTGCGGGCAGTGGACACGATGACGGCTTCGCGCATGGTCATGGTTGGCTTCCTTTGTTGAGGCTGTCGAAGTCGCGGCCTTCGTCGACGAGTTTGACCAGCAGCGCGGCGGGTTGCCAGAACAGCGGGTCCTCTTTGGCAAACGACTGGATGTCGGCCAGGATCTGGGGCAGGCCGACCATGTCGGCCCACTTCATGGGGCCACCTCGCCAACGCGGAAAGCCATAGCCGTGAACCAGCGTCACGTCCACATCCAGCGGGCGCAGGGCAATGCCTTCTTCGACCACCTTGGCACCTTCATTGACCATGGCTGCGAGATAGCGGCGCTGCAGTTCTTCGCGTGTGAAGGACTTGGGTGCGTTGATGCCGGCCTTGATGCGTTCTTCGCTGATGATGGCTTCGACCTCTGGGTCGGGCTGGCCGGTGCGGGCGCCGTCGGGGTAGAGGTACCAGCCGCGGCCTGTCTTCTGGCCGAACCAGCCGTGTTCGCACAGCTTGTCCGAGATGTGCACGTAGCGGGCCCGCAGGTCACGCGTGGCCGCGCGGCGCTTGCGCGTGGCCCAGCCGATGTCGCCACCGGCCAGATCGCTCACCTCATAAGGCCCCATGGGGAAGCCGAACTCACGGGCCATGCGGTCGATCTCATAGGGCGAGGCGCCATCTTCCATCATGTAATCTGCGGCGGTGCGGTAGACGGCCAGGATGCGGTTGCCGATGAAACCGTCGCACACGCCCGCGCGCACCGGCACCTTCTTGAGCAGGCGTGCCAGCTCAAAGCCCGTGGCCACCACATCGGCGCTGACCTTGGCGGGTACCACGATCTCCAGCAGCTTCATGATGTTGGCCGGCGAGAAGAAGTGCAAGCCGATCACGTCCTGCGGCCGGAAGATGGCCTGGGCGACCTCGTTGATGTCCAGGTAGGAGGTGTTGGTGGCCAGCACGGCGCCGGGTTTGCAGACCTTGTCGAGTTCGGTGAACACCGCATGCTTGACGCCCATGTCTTCGAACACGGCCTCGACCACCAGATCGGCCTGGGCCAGGGCTCGGTAGTCGGTGGCGCCCGTGAAGCGTTCCATGACAAGCGCTTTGTCTTGGGCACCCATGCGGCCCTTGGCGATCAAACCGTTGTAGACCTTCTCGACACGGCCGATGCCCAGTGCCAGGGCCTTGCCGTCGCGCTCGACCATGGTCACGCGCAGGCCCGCATCCAGCATGGCCACGGCGATGCCCGCGCCCATGGTGCCGCCACCCACCACGCCCACTTCTTCAATGGGGCGTGGCTTGGCCGACTTCGTTTCAGGCGCCTTGAGCACCTCGCGCTCGGCAAAGAACGCGTGGATGAGGCCGGCACGTTGCGGGCTGGCCAGGCATTGCTCGAACAGGGTGCGCTCGGTGTGCAGGCCTTCATCGAAGGCCTGATCGAGCGCGGCTTGCACGCAGTCCACGATCTTGGCGGGCGAGAACAGGCCGCGCTTCTTTTGCACCTCGGCGCGTGCCGTGTTGATGGCGCCTTGCTGCGCTTCCCGGTTGGCCATGGCCGAGGTCTGATCGCGTGTGCGGCGCACCACGCCGCCTTCGCTCAGCACGTGGCGCACATAGGCCAGGCCTTCGGCCAGCGCGTCGTCGCTGGTGGCCACATGGTCGATCAGGCCCATGCGCAAGGCTTCCTGTGCGCCCACGTGGCGGCCACTGAGCATGAGGTCCAGGGCGGCCTGTGCGCCGATCAGGCGAGGGGCGCGTTGCGTGCCACCGGCACCAGGCAGCAAACCCAGTTGCACCTCGGGCAGGCCCAGCTTGGCCGAAGCCGTGGCCACGCGGTAATGGGCCGACATGGCCACCTCCAGGCCACCGCCCAGCGCCGGGCCATGGATCGCCGCCACCACCGGCTTGTCGCATGCTTCGATCTGCTGGCAGACCTCGGGCAGCGAAGGCGATTGAGGCGGCAACCCGAACTCGCGGATGTCCGCGCCGGCGATGAAGGCCCTGCCCTTGCCCACGATCAATACCGCATGCACGGCCTCGTCGGCCTGGGCGAGTGCGATGGCTTGTTCAAGGCCGCGTCGCACGGCCACGCCCAGCGCATTGACGGGTGGGTTGTCGATGGTGACCACCGCAATGTGGTCCTGGACCTTCAAGCCGACGGGAGAGGAAGTGGTCTCGGTGCTCATGTCTCGGCGCTTTCTTGATCTGGCTTTTTCACACGGCGGACCCAAGGCCCATGGTGAAGCGGCCATTGTTCGAAAACAAGTGCGTCTTGACAATCCCTGCTGCTGTTGACAGACTGTCAAATCAATTTTGACAATAAAGCATGGACTTGTCTTCTTTGACCCTGCTGGTCGAAATCCTGGACGCCGGCAACCTCAGCGAAGCCGCGCGGCGCCTGAAGATGAGCCGCGCCAATGTCAGCTACCACCTCGGTGCCTTCGAGCGCAGCGTGGGCCAGCAGCTGGTGCGGCGTACCACGCGGCGCATCGAGCCCACCGAGATCGGGCTGCAGCTCTACGAACACGGCCGCAAGATCCGCAATGAATTGGACGCGGCGCGCGAGTCCGTGGCCACGCTGGGGCAGAGCCTGCAGGGGCGCGTGCGCCTGAGCGTGCCCAGTGGCTACGGGCAACTGGTGATGTCGCCCTGGTTGATCGATTTCAAGCGTGCCTACCCCGGTATCGTGCTGGACGTGGCGTTCGAGAACCGCGTGGTCGATCTGCTGCGCGACGAGGTCGACATCGCCGTGCGCGTGATGTCGGACCCACCCGACAACCTGGTGGCGCGCGACATGGGCCCTGTGCATTACGTGGCCTGCGCGGCCAAGGCCTATGCCAAGGCGCATCGCCTGCCGCAAGCGCTGGAAGACCTCGACAAGCTGCCCCTGATCACCTCGGGCGTGGTGGGGCGTCAGTTGCGCCTGTCGGCCTATCTGTATGGCGAGCGCCACGAGGTGCCTTTGTCGCCTTCATTGATGTCGGAGAACTTCGCCTTCCTGCGTGAGGCCATCCTGGCCGGGCTGGGCGTGGGTCTGGTGCCCGACTATGTGGTGCATGACGAGGTGGCCGCCGGCCGCGTGCTGACCTCGCTGGACGACTGGAAGCTCAGCCTCTTTGGCACGCAGATGTACATGCTCTACATGCCCAATCGGCATCACACGCGGGCGGCGTCGACCTTCATCGAGTTCATGCTGGAGAGAGCACGCGCAGCAAGTACTGGTTGATGTCCCGCACCTCTTCCAGGCACAGGCTGTGGTCCATGTCGTACGCGTGCCATTCGACTGCGTAGCCCATCTCCAGGAGCTGCTCGCGCGAGCGCAGGCCACGGCTCATCTGCACGACGTCGTCATCGCGGCCATGGGCCATGAAGATGGGGGTGGCCTGGTTGGCTGCGTCTTGTTCGGCTTGTGTGAACTGCGGCAGGGGCAGGTAGCCGGACAAGGCCACGATGCCCGCCAGCTTGTGCGCAAAGCGCAAGCCCGTCATCAAGGCCATGGCGCTGCCTTGCGAAAAGCCCATGAGCACGATGTGTTCGGCGGCGATGCCACGCTGCGTCTCGCGCTCGAGCAGCGCATTGATGGCCAGATGCGAGCGCCGCAGGCTGGCCTCGTCTTCGCGGCGGGCCGGGTCGTTGGTGGGCAGGATGTCGTACCAGGCCCGCATCTGGTAGCCGCCATTGATGCTCACGGGCATCACCGGGGCGCTGGGCAGCACATAGCGCACGGGGCCGACGCTGGCCAGGTCCAGCTCGCGGCAGACGGGCACGAAATCGCTGCCGTCGGCGCCCAGGCCGTGCAGGATGATGATGCTGGCCCGTGGCTTGGGCGCGGTCTCGATGTCGATGGTGGTGAGCTGCATGGCGGCCTACAATGGGCCTCATCAGCATGGCCCTCAATCAGCCGCAGCGTACAACATCTCGCCGGCCTGGATCGGGTCACCCGTGCGATCGAACGTGGTCATCCAGGTCTGGTAGCCCTTGAGTTCGCCGCTCTTCCAGGGGTGAAAGCCCGGTTTGAAATAGGCCAGGTAGTGCCCCATGATGGGCATGTACAGGCCGCCGGGCGCGTACAGCCACAGCACGCCTTTGCTCATCATCTTGACGCGTTGCCACAGGCTGAAGCCATCGGCCTTGAGCATGTAGGCGGCCACGCCCAGCGCGTAGAGATTGAAGCCCAGCGTGACCGACAGCAGGGCCATCGCGCGGCGCGCATAGCCCACCTTGGCCACCTTCTGCATCACGTCGAAGGCCACGGACTTGTGCTCGACCTCCTCGATGGCATGCCAGGCGTACATGGCGCGCACGCGCTTGTCGGCGGGGCCCATCACCTTCTTGTTGGTGAAGAGGCAGTGGGCCATGATGGCCGTCATGTGCTCGGTGGCGGCGGTCTCTGCAAGCGATTGCGCCTTGGGTGCGTACTTCTGTGCGATGTTGACGAAGAGGTGGCGCAATATGCCTTCGAGCTTATCCACATTGATGCCCTGGGCACGCAAGCGCTTGTTGTACTGCGTGTGCACCATGCCGTGCTGGCCTTCCTGGCGCATGAAATCCTGGATCTCCTGCAACAGCTGCAGGTCGGTGACCTGATCGCGGTAGGCGCGCACGCTGGAGATGAAGAAGCGCTCCCCTTCCGGGAACAGCGTGGACATGGCGTCGAAGTAGCGCGTCTTGAACGGATCGCCACCAAACCAGTGACGGGGTATGTCTCCTGCCAAGTCGAAATCGAGCTTCTCCCGGGGGATGATATGGTGCGGGGGCTTCATGGTCGCGGCTTTCATTGATGAACGGTGTTTCAAACACTGTAGTCAGCCGCCTTGATGGGGTTTCTGGGGTAACTCCCCGAAAAACAAGGCGATCCCCGTGATCGCCCGTGACCTTTCGCGCCATTTCAAACGATCAGGGTCGAATCTGCGAGCCCTTCAGGCCAGCCATTCGATGCCGGGCAGGCGGGCACATTCCTGTCTCATGATCTCGGCGATGTCCTGCATATAGGGCCTGGCAGACAAACCTTTGGGGCAGATGGCATGCAGCTCGCCCCACAGGCCTTTGGGGCCGATGGGCAGGGCCTTGACGTAGTCGTGTTCCAGGTAACTTTGCAGACCCCAACTGGGCAGGGCCGCGATGCCACGCCGGCTAGCCACCAGCTGAACGATGGCCACGGTCAGCTCGGCCGTGCGTCTGGGCAGCTCGACCCTGGCTGGCTGCAAGACCTCGCGGATGAGGTCGATGCGCTGCTCGGGCACAGGGTAGGTGATCAAGGTCTCGCCGACCATGTCGCGCGCGGTGAGAAAGCGCTTGTGGCGCAGCGGGTGGTCATTGGCCAGCACGGCCAGGATCTCGAAGCCAAACAGCGGCTGCACATCCCACGGACGCTGCGCCTTGGGGCGTGAGCCGATGACCAGATCGGCACGGCCTTCCTTGAGCAGGGCGAGCGGGTCGGCATGAAAGCCCGCCACCAGGTCGACCTCGATCTCCGGCCAGCGCTGGCGGAAGGCGTGCATCACCGGCATCAGCCAGTCGAAGCAGGTGTGGCATTCCAGCACGATGCGCAACTCACCCTGGGGCTCGCCTTTCATGCGCTGCAGATCGCGCTCGGCCGTGCCGATGTCGCCAAGCACCACGCGGGCCAGTGCCAACAGGCGATCGCCGGCCGGCGTGAAGCGCAGACCCTGGCGGGTGCGTTCGAACAGCGGCATGCCGTAGAGCGTTTCAATCGCGCGGATCTGATGCGACAAAGCCGACTGGGTCAGGTGGACCCGGTCGGCTGCGGTGGCCAGCTTGCCGGAATCGGCAATGGCCACAAGGGAGCGAAGGTGGCGTATTTCAATCATGAGCGACCTGATGGCAAGTCGCTCATTGTATGAATTCAGTTCATGGCTTGGTGTAGAGCGACTGGTTGTAGGCCTTTTCCAGCACGCCCTGGGCGCCACCACCACCGGTGATGTTGGAGTTGATGAAGAGCACGCCGAGCACGCGGGGGCCGGTCACCGGGCCGAACATGGCCACCGAGGTGGTGATGTTGTCGCACACGTTGTTGCCATTGCAGTTGGCACCCCAGCCGCCGTTCTTCTCCAGCTCACCGTTGTTGTCCACGTCCCAGCCCAGGCCGCGCTGGCGCATCGTTTCAAACAGGTCCTTGCCGCCGGAAGCCTTCAGGATCTTGCCGTCCTTGGCATTGAGGCTGAGCATCACGTGGGCCATGTCTTCCACCGACAGGTACCAGCCGGCCGCACCGCAGATCAGCGAGACGTCACCGAAGTCGGTGCCATTGGCGTTGCTGGCCGGCGTCTTGTAGGCGAAGGCGTAGTTGGTGGCGTTGACGGGCGGCTTGCAGGTCACGCCGTTCTGACCCACGAGGTTGAACACGTTTTGTTGGACCAGTTGGGTGTACTGGTTGGCCAGCGTCGTGGGGCGGGTGGCTTGGTTGGGGTCTTCGGCAAAGCCGGCGACCTTGGGCAGCAGCACACGCATGATGGCGAAGTTGTAGTTGCTGTAGCACCAGCCCTGGTTGTTCACATTGACCGGGTTGGCAGGGTTGACCACGCCGGAGCCTTGGCAAGCGGTGTTGGCATTGGCATTGGTGCTTTGCGTGAAGAAGGACTTGAGCTGCGCGTAGTCCATGGACACGTTGCCGTAGTCCTTGATGCCGCTGCGCTGGCCGAGCAACTGCGCGAACGTGATGTTCTTGATGTAGTTGCTCTTCATGCTCCAGTCGGCCGGCAGGTAGGCCGCGATGGGGGTGTCGATGCTCACGCCCTTGGCGTCCAGGATGCGCATGGCGGCGACCGTGGTCACCAGCTTGCTGACGCTGGCCACCGTGATCTTGGTGTTGGACTTGAAGGCGGTTTCCGGTGCGTCGGCGGCGATGCGGGCATCACCATGGTGGCCGAACTTGGGGTACTGACCGACGAAGAAGGCGTAGCCCGTCACATTGCCATCGAGTTGGGCGCGGATGTTCTTCTCGATGTCGCAGGTCCTCACGCACTGGTTGCCGTTGCAGATGGGCACGCTGGGCGGCACCTTGGCGTAGTCGCTCCAGCCTTCCTGGACCAGCAGGTTCTCCAGGTGCGAGCCGAATGGCGTCTGGGCCTGCGGGCCGCGCCAGTCCAGCACGCTGCTCAGTTGCGGGCCGCACACGGCGCGGTATTGCGCGTTCCACTGGCTGTACTGCTGCTCTTCGGGCATCTGCGAGGTGGCGGGTGGCAGCACGGCATCCAGGTGCACGCTCACCGTGGTCGAAGCCCCGGGTTGCAAGCTGGGGATGCTCACGCCCGAGGTGTTCTGGCGCATCAGCACATTGGCGTCCTTCACGGCCAGCCAGGCCGGGTCGGTCACGGCGGCGCTCTTGTTGGTCACGCGCAGGGTGATGTCGGCGCCAGCGTAGTGCAGCTGGGTGAGTGGCACCACGCCGATCTTCTCGTCATAGTTGATGATCTCGACCTTGGGGAAGTTGGCGTTCGGGCCGAAGACGATGGGCGGCGTGGGCGTGTTGGGCGCTTCCGTGATGACGACATTGGGCGAGGCGACGCCCATGGCCTGCATCACGCCGTTGTGGGGCTGGATGCTGATGTTGAACTTCTGGGCGGCGCTCACCGAGGCGGGCAGGAAAGCGTTTTGCGGGATGGTGAAGCGCAGGAAGTGGCCCACGGCCGGTGCCGGCGTGGCTTCGCCGCTGGCGACGACCTGGCCGTTGGCGTTGCTCACCTTCCAGGTGCCACCGGCAGCGCCAGCCTGGTCTGTGGTCCATTGCATGGTGAAGGCCGTGGGCGCGGTCACGGTGACGACGGTGTCCAGGGTCTGGAACTCGCCGCTGCCTTGCACCACTTGCAGGGTGGCGGCCGCCATGGCGCTCAGGGGCAGGAAGGTGGCGGTAAAGCCGGCGGCGAAGCTTGCCAGGGTGATGGCGCTGCGGCCGATGCGTTGGCGGGTTGCGGTTTTCACTTTCACGGGATCTCTCCAAAAAACGAATCAAAAGAAAAGGCTGTTTGGGGGCTCGGTGCAGCGCGGTGGGTGGTGTGTTGGTGGCGTGCTGTCTGTGCGCCAAACCGTGCTGAACCGTGCTGACAGGTCGCCATTGAATTCGTTTGAGCCCAGGCCGGCTTCCCCCCTCGGAGGGTTTTCACCTTCGAGAGGGGCCGTGTCGGAAAGCCCGTTTGCTTTGCGTGTGCCGCCCCTTTTTCACGGTGGCGGGGCCTGCTTTTTGGGGATGGGCGTCGTGCGTTTGGTACACTCACGCCTGTCATTCGGGAGTAGCTGCACCTCGCTTGGAGGTGGCCCGCGTCAACACAATTGGCCCCACAGGGCCATGGCGCTGGCGGTTACGGCCCTGGGTTGCTTGCCCGCGCAAGCCCCGGCCTTTCTTGGCAAGACGTCTGACCATGCGCTGCTTCACGGCTGGTGGGCGGCATGTGGTCATGCGTGTGCACCAGCCAAGGATGTTTGATGGAATCCCTTTTTGTATCGACCGGTGTGGTCGCCCTGGCCGAGATTGGCGACAAGACCCAGTTGCTGGCCTTCATCCTGGCCGCGCGTTTCAAAAAACCCGTGCCCATCGTGCTGGGCATCCTGACAGCCACGTTGGTCAACCACGGTCTGGCCGGTGCATTGGGCGCCTGGATCACCTCGGTGGTGAGCCCCGAGCTGATGCGCTGGGTGCTGGGCCTGAGCTTCATCGGCATGGCCATCTGGACGCTGATCCCAGACGAGATCGAAGAGGATGAAACCCAGGTTGCCCACAAGCTGGGCGTGTTCGGTGCCACGCTGGTGACTTTCTTTTTGGCTGAAATGGGCGACAAGACGCAGCTGGCCACGGTGGCGCTGGCTGCCCACTACGCCCAACCGCTGTGGGTGGTGGCCGGCACGACCCTGGGCATGCTGATTGCCGATGTGCCGGCGGTGTTTGTGGGCAACCGCTTTGCCGAGAAAATCCCGATGAAGCTGGTGCATGGCATCGCTGCGGCGATCTTTGCCGTGATGGGTTTGCTGACCCTGTTCAAGGTGGACAAGCTGCTGGGTTGAGCCGGTTTGTTGGATGCGTAGGAAGAGAAGGAGCGTTGCATGGGCACGAGAGAAACAGACCTGACCCAGTGGATTCACGAGCACATCTTCGATGCGGGCAGCCAGAAGGCCGAGGCCCGCACACGGCTGGTGATGTGGATCACGCTGGCGATGATGGTGATGGAGATCGCCGCCGGCTGGTGGTACAACTCGATGGCCTTGCTGGCCGATGGCTGGCACATGAGCTCGCATGCAGTGGCCATTGGCCTGAGCGCCTTTGCCTATGCCTCGGCTCGGCGCTATGCGCGTGACCCGCGCTTTGCCTTTGGCACCTGGAAGATCGAGGTGCTGGCGGGGTTCGCGAGTGCGGTGTTCCTGGTGGGCGTGGCGGCGGTGATGGTCTTTGGCTCAGTGGAGCGCCTGGTGACGCCCGAGCCCATTCATTACCGCGAGGCCTTGGTGGTGGCCGTTGTCGGCTTGGTGGTCAACCTGGTGTGCGCGCTCATTCTGGGCGGGGCGCACGACCATGGTCACCATCATCACGGCCATGATCATGACCATCACCACACGCATGGCCATGACGAGCACGCGCATCAGCACGACCTGAATCTCAAGTCAGCCTACGTGCATGTGCTGGCCGATGCTGCCACCTCGGTGCTGGCGATCCTCGCGCTGATCGGCGGCTGGCTGTATGGCTGGTCCTGGCTGGACCCGGTCATGGGCCTGGTGGGCGCGGTCATGGTGGGCATCTGGGCCAAGGGCCTGGTCATCGAGACGGGCAAAGTCCTGCTGGACCGCGAGATGGACCACCCGGTGGTGGAAGAGATCCGCGAGGTGATCCAGGCCCTGGATGCGCACGAAGACAGCCACCTGACCGACCTGCACGTGTGGCGCGTGGGCAAGCAGTCCTATTCATGCGCCATGACGGTGGTGACGCGCGACAAGGATCTCACGCCGGCCCTGATCCGCGAAGCCTTGAAGGTACACGAGGAGATCGTGCACGCCACGATCGAGGTGCACCACCGCTGAGGCGGTGCCGTCGCCGTGCCGTCTCAGCGGCCGCTCAATGCCGGCCCGAGCGGCGGCTGCGCGGATTGAGCTTGTCCAGCTCGGCCAGTTGCTGCTTGAGCAGGATCAGCAGGGTGCGGGCGTCGTCCACGGCGATGGAGATGTTGCTGGTCAGCCCTTGCTCGTCTTTGGCGGCGCGCGGCTGCACCAGGACTTCGACGCCCAGCTCGATCAGGCCCTTGAAGTGGCTGGCGGATTTCAGGCGCTGGATTTCGATGTCGTAGGTTTTCATGTTCGAGTCGGTCTGGTGAATTCAGGCCGCATTGTCCGGCAACTTCAGCTTCGGGCGACTCGAACAAGCCCGCTGGCCCGCCACGAAGAAGCTCAGGCGGCCGCATCCAGCACCATGCGGCCGGCCTCCAGCACGTCACCCGTGCGGTTGAAGGTGTCGAGCCAGACGCGGTAGCTGCGGGTCACGTCTTCCTGCCAGGGGTGGAAGCCGGGCTTGTAGTAGCTGGCGTAGACCCGCACGGACGACGAGAAGAGCCCACCTGGCCCGTACAGCCACCACATGCCCTTGGTGAACAGGCCGATGCGCTTGAACAGCGAGAAGCCATCGGCCTTGAGCAGCTTGTTGGTGATGTAGAGGATGCTCAGCACGAAGGTGAAGGTCAGCTCCATCAGCGCCAGCACGCGCGTGAAATAGCCCACCTTGGCCACCTTCTGCATCACATCGAAGGCCACGGCCTTGTGCTCCATCTCTTCCATGGCGTGCCAGGCATACATGGCGTAGACGCGCGGGTCGGCCGAGCCCATCATGTTCTTGCGCTCGAAGAAGACGGTGGCCATGATCGCGGTCAGGTGCTCGGCGGCGGCCACGCAGGCCAGGTTGTATTTCTGGGGCAGGTACTTGCGCTTGAAGCCGAACAGGAAGCTGCTGGTGATGTTCTCCAGCGCCTTGACGTCGATGCCCTGCTTGCCCAGCAGCAGGTTGAACTGGTCGTGGATGATGCCGTGCTGGCCTTCCTGGCGGATGAAGTCCTTCACCTCTCTTTGCAGCTGCGGGTCGGAGATCTGGTCGCGGTAGTCGCGCACGCAGCTGATGAAGTAGCGCTCGCCTTCGGGGAAGCTGGTCGACATTGCATCGGCAAAGCGCGTCTTGAAGGGGTTGTTGCCGAACCAGAAACGGGGGATGTCGCCGTCCAGACCGAAGGACAGCTTTTCTCGGGGCTTGATGGGGGGGTGGGCGTTCATCTTGTTCTCCTGTCGACGTGATGAGGTGAGGCCTGCCTGGTCTGCTTGGTTTCAGGCGCGGCGTTTGACGATGCGGTATTGCGCGGCGTCCATCAGGTCCTTCATCTCCTGATAGAGCATGCGGTTGCGTCGCTCCAGCGACATGGCCCACGACGCGAGCCAGATCGAAAAGGACTGGTGGCCAAAGACGATGCGCTGCTTGCCTGAGCGTATGCAGCGGATCACGTAACGGGCGATGTCGATGGGTTCGGTCTTGAGGTACTTGGCGGTGAAGTCCTCCCCGCCCTCGATGCCCTTGGCGATGTTGGTCCTGATGCCGCCGGGGTGAACGAGGTGGACACTGATGGGGCTGTTTTGCAGCTCCACCATGAGCGACTCGGTGAAGCCGCGTACGGCGAACTTGGTGGCGCAGTAGTCGGAGGCACCGGGCGTGCCCACCAGGCCGAAGACGCTGGAGACATTGACGATGGCGCCTTCCCCAGCGGCGAACAACTGAGGCAGGAAGGCCCGCGTGCCGTGGACCACACCGAAGAAGTTGATGGCGAATGTGCGCTCGTAGTCTTGCGGCTCCATCAACCAGACTGGCTTGGCGCCGCCCGATATGCCGGCGTTGTTGATGACCACATGCGCGCCGCCCAGGCGCACCCTGACCTCTTCGGCGAAGGCCAGCATGGCCTGCCGATCCGAGACGTCGAAGACCTTGCTGTGCACGGCCTTGACACGCGTGCCCTGGAGAAGCCTGATGGTTTCCGTCAGGCCATTTGCGTCGAAGTCGTTGAGGGCCAGTTTGGCGCCGAGCTGCGCGAACTCGATGGCATAGGCACGGCCCATGCCCGAGCCGGCCCCGGTGATCACGATGGTTTTGTTCTCGAATTGCTTCATATGGTGTGGGATTGCTTGGAGTCAAACGGCCTGGACCTGCCCGTGCAAGGCCCGCGGATGCCAGCCCAGGCTGCGTTTGGCGTGGCCATCGATGAGGTCGCTCAGGTAGGGAATGACGCCTTCCGGTATCGCGTGGCCCATGCCTCGCACGGTGAGGTAGTGGGCACCAGGCACGGCATCGGCCGTGGCCAGGCCGCCGCTGGGGTGGACCATGGGGTCACGCTCGCCATGGATGACCAGCGTCGGTGCTTTGATCTGGCGCACCTCGGGCGTGCGGTCGCCTGACTTCATGATCGCGGCGATCTGCCTGCCGATGCCTTCATGCGCCGTCTCGCCATGGCCTCTGTCCCATGCGCGCGTGGCATAGGCCTGCAGGTCGCGTTCATCGAATTCGTAGGTGCTTGGGCCGATGTGCTGGCTCATGGCGATGAAGCGCGCAATGGCTTGGGCCTTGCCAGACGGTGGGGCCTTCATGAGCTTGAGCATGGTGGACAGCGCCGGCTGGCCAACCCGCCTCGAACCGGTCGTCGAGAAGATGGACGTGAGCGAAGCCACGCGACGTGGATGGCGTGCGGCCAGGGTCTGCGCGATCATGCCGCCCATCGACATGCCTACCAGATGGGCGCGCAGGATGCCGAGGTGATCGAGCAGGCCCAGCGCGTCCTGGGCCATGTCACCCAGGTCGTAGTTGCGTGGGTCGGGCTGGCGCAGCATCAGGCGCCAAGGTGAGGGCGGCGCCATATTGGCCCGTGACGAGCGCCCCACATCGCGGTTGTCGAACACGATCACCCGAAAGCCGCGGTTGACCAGTTCATGGATCAACTGCGGCGACCAGTAGATGAGCTGCAGGCCCAGGCCGACCACGAGCAGCAGGGGCTGGCCACTCAAGGGGCCATGGCTGCGGTAGCACAGGCGCATGCCGTTGGGCAGATCGCAGAACAGGTCTTCGCCGGCAGGCAGGGGGAGGTGTATGCCCATGCTCAAGCTCCTGTGGCCAGTTCAGCCATGGGCTGATGCGGCATGGTGGACCGTGAGGTAGCTGAGCGGCTGAACTTCAGGCCAGGGTCTTCCACGGGGCCTTTTCGCAGGACCTGTGCATCGACCCGATAGTCCATGGGCAACAGCCACGGCGCATGCAGGCCTTGTCTGGGCAGGTCAGGCAGCGCGCGCTGCACATAGCCCGCGCCGAAGTCCAGCAAGGGCCGGGTCGGCATGTCCGGTGTAGGCAGCTCGGGCTTGCAGACCGTGTAGCCATGCAGGTCCATGTGCGAGAGGATGCGGCAGAAATGCTCGCACAGCAGGCCGACCTTCAAGGTCCACGACGAGTTCGTGTAGCCGATGGCAAAGGCGAAGTTGGGCAGGCCGCTGAGCATCATCCCCTTGAAGGCGACGGTCCGGGACAGGTCCACCGGCTGGCCATCGAGGCTCAGGCGCATGCCACCGAACAGCTGCAGGTTGAGGCCTGTGGCCGTGACGATGATGTCGGCCTGCAAGGACTGCCCCGACGCCAACTCGACACCTTGCTTGGTGATGGTCTTGATCCGGTCGGTGAGGACCGAAGCCTTGCCACTGCCAATGGCCTTGAAGAGGTCACCATCGGGGACGGCGCACAGGCGCTGATCCCAGGGCTTGTAGGGCGGGTTGAAGTGCTGGTCCACCGGGTAGTCGGCCGGCAGGGCCTTGGCATTGAGGTAGCGGATCAGTCGGCGCGCGGCTTGAGGGCGGCTCTGGCAGAAGCGGTAGATGCGCCGTGAGATGGCGATGTTCTTTTGTCGGGTCAGGGCATAGGCCCAGGTGTCGGGCAGAACCTTGCGCAAGCCATTGGCAATGGGGTCCCTGGCGGGCAGGCTCAGCACATAGGTGGGCGTGCGCTGCAGCATGGTCACGTGGGCGGCCTTGTCGGTCATCGCGGGCACCAGGGTCACGGCCGTGGCGCCGCTGCCGATCACCAGCACGCGCTTGCCGCTGTAGTCGAGGTTCTCGGGCCAGTGCTGAGGGTGGATGAGCTGGCCCTGAAAGCGGTCCATGCCCTCGATCTGTGGTGTGTAGCCTTCGTCGTAGCGGTAGTAGCCGGCGGCGCTGAACAGCCACTTGCAGCTGATGGTCAGGTGCTCGCCGCTGTCTACCCATTCGACCTCGACATGCCAGCGCGCCGTGTCGCTGTGCCAGTCGGCCTGCGTGACTTTCTGACCGTAGTGGATGTGCCGGTCGATGCCGTGCTCGGCAGCGGTCTCGCGCAGGTAGGACAGGATGGCCGGACCGTCGGCAATGGCCTTGTCGTTCACCCAGGGCTTGAAGGCGTAGCCGAAGGTGTGGAGGTCGGAGTCGGAACGGATGCCGGGGTAGCGGAACAGGTCCCAGGTTCCGCCCGAGGAGGCCCGCGCCTCCACGATCATGTAGCGCTTGGCGGGGTGTTCTTTTTGCAGGTAGCAGGCCAGGCCGATGCCGGAGAGGCCGGCGCCGATGATCAGCACATCGACATGCTGCAAGGGGAGTTGGGCGGCAGCCGGCATCACATGTTCCTTTGACTTCAAGCACGGGATGGGAGCGATGTTCTTGACAAGACGCAAGCCAATCAAGGTGTAAAGTGCACCAATCAGCAAGCTCATCTGGGTTGATGTGTGCCGTTTCGCTGGGTGCCGACCGCGCCTGCGAAACCTGGTGCTTTCCCTGAGAAGACGCCTTTTGCGGCGTCGCAGACACAAGGTGGTGCCTCCATGCAAAGCGTCCAGACCCTGCCCGCGCCCTCGGTGTCATCGCACAAGTGGCCCTTGCCATCGCCACGTGTTCAGGCACTGATGCGCCAGGGCGCCGAGCTGGTGATGAACGCGCCGCCGGAGTGGGTGGCCGAACTCGATGAAGCCTGCCTGACCTCCGAGAACGCCATGCGCGATGACCCCGTGCTGGTGGCCGCCACCAAGCGGGCCAACCGAAGTGGCCTGGCGCATTGGGCGGCGGCCAACATCGAGCGGCCGGGGGCTTTCGTGCCGCGCTACGTGTCATCGGACATGGCCAGCAGTGCTTTGGAGCTGGCGCGGCGCGGCTTGTCCGATGCGCTCTTCAACTCGACGCGGGCCGTGCAGAACGCCGCGTGGCAGCGCTGGCAGCAGATCGCGTTCGCGCTGACCTCCGACCCCGCCGAGTTGCAGGCGCTGCTGGACGTGTCGGCCCGGTCCATCTCGGCCTTCATCGACGCGAACATGGCCTATCTGGCCGACCTCATCCGTGAAGACCGGGAAGCCCGTCTGCGCGGCACGCATGCGGACCGACGCGAGCTGGTCACGCTCATCCTGGATGGCACCGACGTGACCCCGCAGCACGCCAGCCAACGCCTGGGTTATGCGCTGGACCAGGTGCACCATGCCGCCGTGATCTGGAGCGAAGAGGCCGATGTCGAGCTGCGCCGGCTCGAAAAGGCCGCCGAGACGCTGGCCCTGCATGCCGACACCCGCCAGATCCTCACGGTGATGGTCAATGCCGGCACCTTGTGGGTGTGGACCCACGGTGGCAAGCCCATCGACATGAAGCACTTGCAGCAGGCTGTCAAAGCCTTGACGGGTGTGCGCATGGCCATCGGCTCATCGGGTGGGCATGGCATCGAAGGCTTCAGACGTGGGCACCTCGATGCCTTGAGCACCCAGCGCCTGATGAGCCGCCTGCAGACCTCGGCCCAGGTCGTGGGCTTCAACCAGATCAGGCTGGTGTCCTTGATGATGCAGAACATGGAGTCAGCGCGCCAGTTCATCGCCCACACGCTGGGTGAACTGGCCACGGCCGATCCGGCCTTGCGCAAGGTGCTGCATACCTTCCTGGAGTCGGGCTGCAATGCCAAGTACACGGCCGAGGTACTGCACCTGCACCGCAACACCTTCCTGCGCCGGCTGGCACGTGCCGAAGAGCTGTTGCCGCGCCCTCTGGCCGACAGCCGTGTGCACGTGGCGGCCGCCTTGGAGGTGCTGAACTGGTCGGACGCGCAGCCCTGAAAAAGCCGCGCCTCTAGCAGCTTGCGGCGCCGATGTCGCCTACCAGATCTGGTAGTTTTGCGTTCCTGGTCTCCCCTGTTTAATTCCTGAAACTCAGTTTGTTTCATGAGTAAATGCAGGGAGGACTTGTGCAGTACAGGACGGGTCGCGCAGCGGAGTTGGGCGGGCAAATGTTGCAAAACATGTTCCGCTATCGGCACAACGTTTTTGTGGACACCCTCAAGTGGCCACTGCTCACAGACGGGGTGCACGAGATTGATCAATACGATCGGCAGGACACCATCTACGTGATGGCGGAGGCATCTCCAGATTGCATTGCCGGGGTCGCCAGGTTGTTGCCAACCACAGGCCCCTATCTGCTTCAGGAGATCTTTCCGGAGCTGGTCTCCTACATCGATTTGCCGCAGTCGGAATCGGTGTGGGAGCTGTCTCGGTTTGCCGCCACGTCCCAAGCCGAAGGGCATGACGATGAGCCAGACAGGCATCTGCAGTTCTCAGCGGAACTGTCGACCAGCCTCCTGCGCGAGGTCATCGTCTGTGCACTGAGGCAAGGGGCCAGGCAATTGATCATGGTGTCGTCGGTGGCGGCCGAGCGCCTGATGCGGCGCTGCGGGTTCAAACCCATCCGGGCAGGTGTGCCCAAGCAGGTGGATGGCGAGTGGATCGCGGCCTTCCTGCTGGACATCGCGCAGACGCATGAAGCTGCCGTGCCGCATGTGGGGCGTCGGGATGGTTTGCCGTACATGCATACCGGCCTGGGATGAGTGTGATCTGAGGATTTGAGGAACGAAGATGCCAAGCGTTGTGCTGGTCTCTGACATGCATGGTCACCTGGGCGACACGCGCTACATGGATGACTGGCGAGACTGGTGGTCGGCCCAGGGCTTTGCTGTGGGGCGTGTGTACATGGATGAGCTGCTGCCCGAGCTCTACGAGTTGGGGGAGACGGTGCAGCAAGAGCGCCTGCACGCCATGCTCACCCTGGACGATGTAGCGGACCGCGCCCGCCAGGCGCTGTTGAAACGCCTGCAATTTCCATCACCTGAAATCGTCTTGGGTTTCAGCTATGGCGGCTTTCTGGCGGCGACGGTTCACCAGCACCTGGGCACGGAAGTCTCGGTGATGTGCATCAGCGCCACCCGCTTGCGTCATGCGCTGCCCTTGTCGGCTTCACCCAGGGTGCATGCGCTGTTCGGTGCGAACGATCCCTTCACGCCACCGGCACAGCCGATGCTCGGGGCGGGGTTGATGGTGACCACGGTGCCGGGCCATGGGCACGAGGTCTATCGCCATCCCGAGGTTTGCGCGCCCCACATTGTCAATGCCTTGCCATTGCGGTATCGCAAGGGGCCGCCGACATCGGCCACGCTCAGCTCAGCAAACCCAGCAAGGCGGCCTTGACCACGGCGGCTGTCTTGTTGGCCGCGCGCAGCTTGCTGATGGCGTTCTTGACATGGAAGTTCACGGTGTTTTCCGAGATGCCCAGGATCACGCCGATGTCGCCGGAGGTCTTGCCATCGGCGGTCCACTTGAGCACTTCGGCTTCCTGGCGTGTCAGACGCGGTTCCTCATGCGCCCGCGCCTGTTGCATCAACAGCTTGGAGAGCACGAAATGCGAGACGTTGGTGAGCCAGCGCATCTTCGATTCCGTCGTCAGGAGCTCGACGGACGAGAGGCTCTGGCTGGAGCGTGACAAGGTCAGCATGCCCGCGCCATTGGGTGCAATCAGGCTGGACTGGGCCCAGCCGTGCCGCAGGCCCACCTCGCGCGCTTCCTCCCACATCGGCGAGGGCGTCCCAAGCGGGCTGTCGCCCCACACAAAAGGCGCTTCGCTCTGGCGGCAGTGGATGACGGCGGGGTCTTGCCCGATATAGCCTTCGGCCTGATACCGCTGCATCCAGCGGTCGGGATAATTGCTGTATATGAAAGTTTTAGGGCGGCTTAAGGGCAGCAGGCTTTGGTAGCCATACGAGCAATACTCGAAACCAAGCTCGGTGGTCGCGCGCACGACACGTTGGAACGCGGCTTCCACCGTGGCAGATTGGTACTCGCTGATGTCGAGCAGATCGATTTGCCAGTTCTTCATGGTCCACCGTTGCAATGCCAGAACGGCGAAGGCTGAGCAAGCAGGCGAACTTACTTCTCATGCGACTTCAGTTGCGGATCTTAATCGGTGGCGTCGCGCGCAGGATGACAGCGCGCTGGTATACCGGCTTGTTTAGCCTGTTTGCAGGTTGACAAGCCGGGCATTGGCGACTCGGTCAGGCAGCCTTGAGAGCCTGGTAGATCAACTGCTTGAACTCGAAGGAGCAGGGGTGCCAGAAGGCCATTTCGCGCTGGGTCATCAGCACGGCCGCCGTGTTGGTCTGCGGTGAGATCCACCAGTGTGTGCCGGCCAGGCCGCCCCACTGGAATTCACCGGTGGACTCAGGCGGATCAAAAGGCGAGGGCATCAGGGTCACGGCACCACCCAGGCCATAACCCTTGCCGACCACGTCGCCAAAGCGCGAGAAGCGGATCCAGCGCTGATCGGGCAGCTGGTTGCGCATCATCATCGCGATGGTCTCGGGCTTGAGCAGGGCCGGGCCGCCGGGGATGAGGCTGCGCAGCAGGGCCAGGGTGTCGGCCATCGAAGAGACCAGCCCGCCACCGCCCGACAACCAGGGGAAGGGCTGCAGATTGGCTTGCGGATACGGTGCGTTGTCGTTGCGCGTGAGGCCCGGCTTCATGGGCCGGACCGGATCGGCGCCCACGTAGTACTTGGCCAGACGGTGCTGCTGCTCGGGTGGCACCGTGAAGCCCGTGTCCACCATGCCCAGCGGCGAGAAGATGCGGGCCTGCAGGAAGTCATCGAAACGCTGCCCGCCGACGAGCTCGACCAGGTGGCCCAGCACATCGGTGGCGATCGAGTATTCCCAGCCCTGGCCGGGGTGGAAGAGCAGCGGCAATTCGGCCAGCACATCGATCATCTCGGCCAGCGTGCGGTGGGGGCTGAGCATCTTGCGGGCGCGGTAGGCCTGGAACATCATCGTGCCGGGGTCCAGCAGGCCATAGCTCAGGCCGGACTGGTGGGTCAGCAGGTGGCGGATGGTGATCGGGCCTTGCGCGGGTTCGACATCGGTGAGCTCGGTGGCGCCGGGCTTGAGCACCATGCGCTGGCCCAGTTGCGGGATGAAGCGCTCGATGGGGTCGTCCAGCTCGAAGCGGCCTTCGTCCAGCAGAAGCAGCACCGCATAGGAAGTCACCAGCTTGGAGTTGGAGTACACGCGAAAGAGATGGTCTTCGCGCAGCGGGACCTTCTCTTCCTTGTCGGCCCAGCCGGTGCAGTGCAGGTCCACCAGGTCCTGTCCGACCAGCACCGCCGAAGACACGCCCGCCAGGATGCCGTCGTCCACATAGCGGCGCATGGCGGCGTGCAGGGTGCTGAAGTCCAACTTGCTGGGGGTGACGGTCAAACTGCTCATGTCGTGTCGGCCTTGCTTGCTGCCAGTGTCAGTGTGGGGATGACGCCCATTGTGTGGGAGATTTGTGTGGGAGATTCGAGGTGGCTGGGCTACAGTCAGATTCCTTGGTCTGGTAACCCATCACAGCATGCGTCCTCCCTACGTTCCCCAAATGCGCTTGTACCGGGACTGGTTGCGCGAACACCGCGGCCTCGATTTCAAGGATCACGCGGCGCTCTGGCAATGGTCGGTGACAGATCAGGCGGCCTTCTGGCAAAGCATCTGGGACTACGAGGGCATGCAGTCGCCAACGCCTCATCAGGCCGTGCTGACCGATGCGAGCATGCCTGGAGCCAGGTGGTTCACAGGTGCGAAGGTCAATTACGCGCAACGCGTACTGCGTCATGTGGATGCGGCGCAGGCGGCCGGTGTGCCGGCCATCATCAGCGACAACGAACTGGGGCAGGTGCGGGAGATGAGCTGGCCCGAGTTGCGCCGCCAGGTCGCCTCTTTCGCTTTGGCCTTGCAAGCACTGGGCGTGCAAAAGGGCGACCGCGTGGCCGCTTACCTGCCCAACGTACCCGAGACCGTGGTGGCTTTTCTGGCCTGTGCCAGCGTGGGCGCGATCTGGAGCGTGTGCGCGCCCGACATGGGCACGCAGGCCGTGACCGACCGCTTCCAGCAGATCACGCCGCGCGTGCTGATCGCGGCCGAGGGCGTGCACTACGCCGGCAAGGGTCTGGACCGCAGCGCGGTGGTCGACGGTTTGCGCGCAGCCTTGCCCAGCGTGGAGAAGTTGATCGTGCTGGAGAGCCCTCATGCGGCTCAGCCTGTGCGGGCCGACTTGCGCTTTGCCCAGGCCATTGCGCGTGATGACGAAGCGGTGCGGGCCTTTGAGCCTGCATGGCTGGACTTTGACCATCCTCTGTGGATCGTGTATTCCAGCGGCACCACGGGCCTTCCCAAGCCCCTGGTGCATGGCCACGGCGGCATCGTCATGGTCTCGGCGGCTGGCAACAAGCATGGCGACGTGGGCTGTAGCTACAAGCTCAACAACCTGGGCGAGCGCTTCCATTGGTACAGCTCCACGGGCTGGGTGATGTGGAACAGCCAGGTCAGCGGCCTGCTGAGCGGCGCCACGATCTGCCTGTTCGATGGCAGCCCGGGTGGCAGCAGGGACGCACCAGACTGGACCGTGTTGTGGCGCTTCGCCGCACGGCACAAGGTGACTTACTTTGGCGCCGGTGCGGCCTTCTATGCCAACTGCATGAAGGCGGGTGTGGACCTGGGTCAATGCGGCGACCTGTCGCGCATACGGGCCCTGGGTGCCACAGGCTCGCCGCTGTCTGAAGAAACGCAATGCTGGGGTTCGGACCAGTTCTCGCGCATCGGCACGCCCAACATCTGGTGGAGCAACATCTCGGGCGGCACCGACTTCTGCGGCGTCTTCATTGGCGGGCACCGTGAGCTGCCCATGCTGCCGGGCCGCTTGCAGTGTCGCTATCTGGGTTGTGCGGTCGAAGCCTGGAACGAGCAAGGCGAGCCCGTGGTCGGCGAGGTGGGCGAACTGGTGTGCACCAAGCCGCTGCCGTCCATGCCCTTGTTTTTCTGGGGCGACGAGGGCAACGCACGGTACCTGTCGAGCTACTTCGATGTCTACCCGGGTGTCTGGCGTCATGGCGACTGGCTCAAGATCGACCCCGACGGCAGCTGCGTGATCTATGGCCGCAGCGATGCCACGGTCAACCGGCATGGCCTGCGCATGGGCACCAGTGAGATCTACGCGGCCGTGGAGGCCTTGCCCGAGGTGCTGGACGCCATGGTGATCGACCTGGAGTACCTGGGCAAAGAAAGCCGCATGATCCTGTTCGTGGTGCTGCGCGAGGGACAGGTGCTGGATGCGGCCACGCAAACGCGGCTCAACGAGGCCATCAAGACGGCCGTGTCGCCGCGCTTCATTCCTGACATCACCTTGCAGGCACCCGAGATCCCGCGCACCTTGTCGGGCAAGAAGCAGGAAGTGCCGATCAAGAAGGTTTTCCTGGGGCAGCCGGTGAGCAAGGTGGTCAACCCGGATGCGATGGCCAATCCGGGGTGCATGGCCTGGTATGTGAGCCAGGCTGAGCGGCTGCTGTCGGTCTGATCCGTTTGGCGTATGCCCCACGGGGTGGACGGCTGGCCCCCAAATTGCGTAGGCTGTGAAGGCTGTATCGCGGCGTGTGAGCACGGGGTGTATCAGCGGTTCGCGCGCTTGGGCTGGTCTATGAAGCTTAGGAGGCGCATATGGTGCGCAAGTTAGGTGCGTGGATGGGGGCCGTGGCAGCCCTGATGGGTGGCTTTGGTGCCATGTCGGGCGCGCATGCGGATGATCACGGCATGCGCTGGGGCCATGAAGGTGCCGAACCCCGGGTCATGATCATCTCGATGTTTGGCCCTGAAGGCCAGGTCTGGCTGGATCACTTGGGGCCGTGGACGAAGATCAAGGTGCCAGGCCTGTCGCCCGACTACCCGACGGTGAGCTGCAACCGCGAGCGTGTCTGCGTGCTGACCACGGGCATGGGCCACAGCAATGCGGCGGCGTCCACGATGGCGCTGGTGTTCTCAAAGGTGTTCGATTTATCGCATACGTATTTCATGGTGGCGGGCATCGCGGGCATCAACCCGGAGCAGGGCACCTTGGGCTCGGTGGGCTGGGCACGCTACCTGGTGGACTTCGGCCTCCAGTGGGAGATCGATGCACGCGAGATCCCGCCGGGCTGGACCACGGGCTATCTGGGCATCAACACCAAGAGCCCCATCGAGAAGCCGCCGCTGGACTACCGCACCGAGGTCTTCCAGCTCAATGAGGCTTTGCTGCAAAAGGCTTATGCGCTGTCCAAGAACGTAGTGCTCAGCGACGGGCCCGATGCCCAGGCTGCGCGCGCCAAGTTCAGCTATGCGCCGGCCAACCAGCCGCCCATCGTCTTGCAGTGCGACACGCTGGCGGGCGACACCTGGTTCTCAGGCACGGCCCTGGGCCAGCGCGCCAGCGAGTGGACGCGCATCCTGACCGATGGCAAGGGCGTGTATTGCACGACCCAGCAGGAAGACAACGCCACGTATGAGGCACTCAAGCGCGGCGCCAGCCTCAAGCTGGTGGACCTCAACCGTGTGGCCGTGCTGCGTGCCGGCTCTGATTTCGACCGGCCCTATGCCGGCCAGACCAGCTCGGACAATCTGTTGAACTACGCCAGCCAGGGCGGCTTCTTGATTGCCTTGCAGAACCTCTACCTGGCGGGCAACCCGCTGGTGCAGGCCATCACGAAGAACTGGCCGGCGTGGCGGGATAGGGTGCCGGCGAAGTGAGGCTCTCGGCGCGGGCGCGCATCACCCTGATGGGCTGAGGCTGGCTGTTGGTGCGGGCCCGCAGCTGGCCACAGCCACCGTCCACATCCTGCCCGGCTGAATGCCGCAGCTTGGTCAGGATGCCCCTGCGGTGCAGGGTGCGGGCGATCTCGGCCGCGCGCTCCCACGAGGGGCGCTTGAAGTCCAGCTCCTCGACCGTGTTGTAGGGGATCATGTTCATCAGCGCGTACTTGCCCTTGAGCAGGCGCACGATGCCGTCGATTTCATCCAGGTTGTCGTTGAGGCCGTCGATCAAGGTCCACTGGTACTGGATCGGGTAGCCGGTGGCGCGGGCGTAGGCCTCGGCCCGGTCCACCAGTTCTTCGGGGGACATGCGGGGCGCGCGGGGCAGCAGTTGCGCGCGCAGCTCGGCCTTGGTGGTGTGCAGCGACACGGCCAGCGCAGGCTTGACGCGGCCAGGTGGAAGGCCTTGCAAGCGCTCGAAGGCGCGTGGGTCGCCCACCGTGGAGAAAACCAGGTTCTTGTGCCCGATGTTGCCCACCGTGCCCAGCAACTCGATGGCTTCGAGCACATTGTCCAGGTTGTGCGAAGGCTCGCCCATGCCCATGAACACGACCTTGCTGACCTTGCGGCGCACGCGCGCCAGGGCCACCTGCGCCACGATCTCGGCGCTGCCGATCTGGCGGATCAGGCCTTCCTTGCCCGTCATGCAGAACACGCAGCCCACGGCACAGCCCACCTGGGTGGAGACGCACAGGCCGTCGCGCGGCAGCAGCACGCTCTCGATGGTCTGGCCGTCGGCCAGGTCCAGCAGCAGGCGGGCCGAGCCGTCTTCGCCGGGATGCTCGGAGCGCAGCCTGGCCAGGCCCTCGATGTCGGCGAGGATACAGGGCAGGCCGTCGCGCAGGGCTTGGGGCAGGAAGTCTTCGGGGCGGCGCTTGCCGCCTTCTTGCGGCAGGGCCTGGGCCCACAGGCGCAGCACACGCTGCTCGTGGATGGGTTTGGCGCCCAGCGCGCGCAGGCGCTGGCGGATGTCTTCGATGCGCATGGAGGCGTAGCGGTCGCGGTGCAGGGCGTCAGTGTAGGGGCTGGGCTTCACCGTGCGGCGTGGTGTACGTGTGCAGTGCGGCTTTTCTCGCGTTCACCTGGTGAAATGCCGTCGTAGACTGGCTCATTCCAGCATCGTTTCTAGGATGCGATGCGCACTTTCCCATAACTAGAGCCGATTCCCGTGCCGTCAACCGTCTTGCGAAGATACCTGGTTCTGATGCCGGCCTACTTTGTGGCGGGCTGGCTGGGTTTGCGCATTCCTTATGCGAGCTCCCACATCACCCTGGTGTGGCTGCCCACGGGCATTGCCGTGGCGGCCTTGTACCGTTGGGGCATCGGCCTGTGGCCGGCCGTCTATGGCGCGGCTTTTCTGGTCAATCTGAGCCTGGGGCCGTCGTCGCCAGGGCTGGCTGCGGGCATCGCTGTCGGGAACACGCTGGGGCCGCTGGCCACGAGTTGGGGCCTGCGCCGCCTGGGTTTCGATGGGCGCTTTGCCCAGCGCCGTCATGTGCTGCTCTTCCTGGGCGCGGCGGCGGCGGGCATGCTGCTGTCGTCGATCGGGGGCGTGTTCAATCTGCATCTGGCTGGCTTGCTGCCGGTGGCGGCCACGTCGTCAGCCTGGATGTCCTGGTGGATGGGCGATACCGTGGGCGTGCTGCTGGCCGGGCCGTTGTTGCTGCTGGTCAACCGCTCAACCTGGTCGGCCTTGCTGGCGCGCCGTCGCGAGTGCCTGCTGTGGCTGCTGTGGGCTTGCCTCGTGGGCTGGTTTGCCTTTGTGCATGACTACGCCTCGTCAAACCGGTCTTTGCCCATGGCCTTTCTGACCCTGCCGCTGGTGGCCTGGGCCGCCATGCGCTTACAGCGTCTGGGGGCGGCGGTGGCCGGCTTTGGCTTCTCGGTGCTGGCCGCCGTGTGCACCGGCCTGGGGCATGGCACCTTCTATTTGGCCGACGCGCAGGTCGGCCTGTTTCTGCTGTGGAGCTACATGTCCGTCACCATGATGACGGGCTTGATGATCGGGGCCATGCAGGCGGAGCGCGAAGACGTCGAGCACATCCTTCGGCAAAGCGAAGAGCGGCTCAAGGACGCGCAGCAGGTGGCGCAGGTGGGCAATGTCGAGTGGGATGTGCTCAACGATCGCCTGTGGTGGAGTGACCAGTACTGGCGGCTGTGGGGCCTGCGCCCCGAGGAGCATGGCGAGCCCACCATGACGCTGTACCAGCAGGGCATCCACCCGGATGACTGGCCACAGGCCGAGGCGGATTTCCGGCGAGCGATCAAGACCAAGACCTCGTTTTCCAGCGAGTACCGCGTGGTCTGGCCCGATGGCAGCGTGCACGATGTGCGCTCGATCGCGCGGGTGATCCTCGACGAGCATGGCAAGGTCAGCCGCATGATCGGCACCGCGCAGGACATCACCGAGCAAAAGCGCCGGCAGGCCGACATGCAGCGCTCGGAGATCAAATTCCGCACGCTCTACGACAGCATCAGCGACGCGGTGATGCTGCTGGGCGAGCATGGCATGCTGGAGTGCAACCAGGCGGCGCTTGATCTGTTTGGCTGCAAGACCAAGGTGCAGTTTCTTCAAGCGCACCCGGCGCGTGAGATGTCGCCGCCCCAGCAGGAAGACGGCAGCGATTCGGCGACCCTGGCCCTGGCCCATCTGGAGAGGGTCAAGCGCGAAGGGGCGTTGCGCTTTGAATGGCTGCATCGGCGTCTGGACAACGGCCGCGTGTTTCCGGCCGAGGTGTGGCTCAGCGCAACCGAGCTGGACGGCAAACCGTGTGTGCAAGGCATCGTGCGGGACATCACCGAGCGCCGTCTGGCCGAGCAGCAGATCCAGTGGCTGGCCTTCTATGACGAGCTGACCAAGCTGCCCAATCGCCGGCTGGCGTCGGACCGTTTGGGCCAGGCCCTGGCCGTGAGCCGCCGCAATGGCGAGCATGGCGCGATCATGATGCTCGACCTCGACAATTTCAAGACGCTCAACGACACCCAAGGGCACGATGCGGGTGATCGCCTGCTGGTCGAGGCCGCCACGCGCATCCAGGCCTGCGTGCGCCAGCAAGACACTGTGGCGCGTTTCGGTGGCGACGAGTTCGTGGTGCTGATCGAGGGCCTGGGACTGGACGAGGCCGAAGCGGTGCCGCATGCCGAGACCGTGGCAGAGAAGATCCGCACCGCGTTCGACGCGCCCTTCCAGGTGGCCACCGGTGGCGCGGCAGGTGGCCGGGCTTTCCGCACCAGTTGCAGCATAGGCGTGGTCTTGTTCAAGGGGCAGGAGCTGTCCATCGACGAGCTGCTCAAGCAGGCCGATGTGGCGCTCTACCAGGCCAAGGGGGCGGGGCGCAACACCGCGCGCTTTTTCAGCCCCGAGATGCAGGCCATGATCGAGTCCTACTCGGCCATGGAAGCGGCCATGCACCAGGGCTTGCAGAGCCAGGAGTTCAGGCTCTTTTATCAACCGCAAGTCGACCAGAAGGGCCGGCTGATCGGCGCGGAAGCCTTGCTGCGCTGGTTCCCGCACGAGCAGCATCCGGTGTCGCCGGCGCAGTTCATTCCGCTGGCCGAAGAGACGGGCTTGATCGTGCCTATCGGCTCGTGGGTGATCCAGGCCGCCTGCGCGCAGTTGCAGGGCTGGGCCACGCAGTCATCGACGCGCGAGCTCGTGCTGGCCATCAACGTGAGCGCACGGCAGTTCCGTCAGCCGGACTTCGTCAAGCTTGTGCGCGACAACCTGCAACGCCATGGCGTCAACCCGGCCTTGCTCAAGCTCGAACTCACCGAGAGCGTGGTGCTGGACAAGGTCGACGAGGTGATCGCGCGCATGATGCAGATCAAGGCCCTGGGCGTGACCTTTGCGCTGGACGACTTCGGCACGGGCTTTTCCTCGCTGTCCTACCTCAAGCGCCTGCCGCTGGACCAGGTCAAGATCGACCAGTCCTTCGTGCGCGATGTCACCACCGATCCCAGCGATGCCGCCATCGTGCGGGCCATCCTTGCCATGAGCCGCTCACTGGGCATGCAGGTCATTGCCGAAGGGGTGGAGACCAAGGAGCAACTGGCCTTCCTGTCCGAGCACGGTTGCGAGCACTACCAGGGTTATCTCTTCAGCAAGCCCATGTCGATCGACGATTGGGCGCGGATGAGTCTGGTGGATCTGGCGGCACCTTTCAGTGGCATGGACCCGGCCGTGTCGATTTGATGTGATCAGGTTGATCGGGCCGACACCGGTGCCCACTTGGCCAGCACGGCGAACAGCTCGTTGGGGTCGAAGGGTTTGCTGACGTAGTCGTTCATGCCCACGGCCAGACAGCGTTCGCGGTCGCGGACCATGGCATGTGCCGTCATCGCGATGATGGGCAACTGCGCCCAGGCCGGGTTGGCGCGGATGCGGCGCGTGGTTTCGTAGCCGTCCATCACGGGCATCTGCACGTCGGTGAGCACCATTTCGAAGCTTTGCCTTTGCAGTGTGTCCAGGGCTTCCTGGCCGTTGGCCACCATGGTGAGCTTCACCTGGGCGATCTCGCCGAGCAGGCCTTCGGCCACCAGTTGGTTGATGTCGTTGTCTTCGACGAGTAGGACGCGCAGGCCTTTGAGTTTGTTCATGACGGCTTGGTCGGTGGCAGACGGTGGCGAGTACAACTGGATGTCCTGTATGGCATCCAGGCCGAGGGCGTCCATCACGGCATCGTGCAAGGCCGAGGCGCTCACTGGCTTGCGCAGCCCGACGGCATGCAGATGGCTGAAATCGGCAGGCAAGGTCATCTCGCCGTTGTAGGGTGTCAGCAGGATGAGCCTGGGTTGTGTGTGGATCAGGTGGTCGGCGCGGCGTATGCGGCGGATCGTCTCGATGCCGTCCATGTCGGGCATCTGCCAGTCGACCAGCACCAGCTCATAGGGGCGTTGTGTGCTGGCGCGTTGCAGCTCGTGCAGCCCTTCCTGAGCGGAGGCCGTCAGGGCCACCTTCAGCCCCAGCTCCTTGAGTTTGAAGCCCAGCGCCTCGCGTGCGGAGGGGCTGTCGTCGATGACCAGGGCACGCCACTCGCTCAGCGAAGCGGCTGGCTGGGGCAGCGACTTGGGCCGATCTTCCAGCCCGAAGGTGGCTTCGAAGAAGAACTCGCTGCCCTGGCCAGGCTTGCTGCGCACATCGAGCCGCCCGCCGCCCGTCAGGGCCACCAGTTGCTGGCTGATGGCCAGGCCCAGGCCCGTGCCGCCATAGCGTCGTGTGGTGGAGCTGTCGGCCTGGCTGAAGGGCTTGAACAGGCGGCTGATCTGTTCGGCGTCCATGCCGATGCCGGTGTCGCGCACATGAAAGCGCAGCGTGGCCTTGGGGCCATCGCCATCGCAGCGCACGAGCTGGATGCCGACGGTGATATCGCCCCTGTCGGTGAACTTGACGGCGTTGCCGCACAGGTTGACCAGGATCTGCGTGAGCCGCAGCGGGTCGCCGATGAGCACGGCCGGCACGTCCGGCTCGGTATGGATGAGGAACTCCAGGCCCTTCTCCTGGGCTTTGTGGCTGGTGATGGCAGAAACCTGTTCCAGCACATCGTCCAGCAAGAAGGCCTTGGTCTCGATGTCGAGCTTGCCGGCCTCGATCTTGGAGAAGTCCAGGATGTCGTTGATGATGCCCAGCAGGGAGTTGGCGGCGGCCTTGGCCTTGTCCAGGTAGAAGCGCTGCTTGGTGTTGAGGTCGGTGCGCAGCGCCAGCCCGGTCATGCCGATCACGGCGTTCATGGGCGTGCGGATCTCGTGGCTCATGTTGGCCAGGAACTCGCTCTTGGCCTGCGTGGCGGCTTCGGCGGCATCGCGCGCTTCGGCCAGGGCCTGGTTGGTGCGCTCGAGCTGGGCCGTGCGCTCTTGCACGCGCTTTTCCAGCTGGGTGTTGAGCAGGAGGATTTCCGCCTCGGTGGCCTTGCGCTCGGAGATGTCGTGGTTGGTGCCGACCATGCGCAAAGGCTGGCCCTTGCTGTCGCGGAGGATCAGGCCCGCAGCCTGCAGGTGATGCAAAGAACCATCGTGCCAGACCACGCGGAACTCGCAGGCGAACTCCTGCTCGCCGCGCAAGGCGGCCTGCAGCAGGGCCGAGACGCGGTCGATGTCTTCGGGGCACACATGCTGCGCCCACGACTCGTAGGTGCCGCCAAATTCTGCCCTGCTGACGTCATAGAGGTGGTACATGAGCTCGTCCCACACCAGCTTGTTGGCGACGATGTCCCAGTCCCAGGTGCCCATCCGCAAGGCCTGGTTGGCCAGCAGGAAGCGCTGTCGGTACTGCGTGAGCTGCTCGGCCATCTGGTTGAATGACGTGGCCAGGGCGTCCAGCTCGGTCAGGCGGCTGCCTTCAACGCGCTGGGTCAGGTCGCCTGCGCCGACTTTGCGTGTGGCCCGCACGATCTTCTGCAGGGGCTCGGTGACGGCGCCAGCCAGCAGGGCCGCCAGGCCGAGTGCCAGTGCCAGGGACCAGGCCGAGACCAGCGCGGTGCGGCTGTTGCCGGTGCGCACACCCTCCAGGTAGTAGGCCGCGGGCATGGCGGTCACGACCAGCCAGTTGCGGTGGCCGCCGGCTTTGTCCTCATACGGGCTGGCCTGTGCCAGCCAGGTTTCGCGCATGAGCGGCTTGGCGGTGACGACATCGAAGCTGTATTGCAGGTTCTTTTGCAGGGCGGCGACACCACCGGGCCGGCTCTCGCGCTCCAGGGTCTGCACAGCTTGCGTCAAGACGGGGTCGGCCTCTGATGCGGCAGCAGCGGGGCGCGAATCGACCAGCACATGTCCTTGCCGATCGACGATCAAGGCCAGGCCGTGGTGGGCGATGGGCAGGGAGCCCAGCAACTGACGGATGTTGTTGATGTTCTGCCAGGTGGCCGGGGGTTCTGACGCGATGAATTCGTCGAGCCTCAGGTTGATGTTCTCGGAAACCTCTTCGTGCAGGCGGCTGGCGAGCTTGGTGGCATCGGCCTCGGCATCGCGCAGGATGCTGTAGGCGGCCACGCCGATCATGAGCAGCAGCAGGCCCACGAAGGGCATCACGATCAGCATGCGGATGGGGACGCTGCGGTGCTCGACCAGGGGCTTGCCTTGCGTGTCGCCCAGGCCGCTCTCCCAGGTCCAGCCGGTATGGCGCAGCGGCTTTTCTCGCACATGGCCGGGGATGTGGGCCCAGAACAGGCCCAGGCGTTTGCACAAAGGCCAGGCGGCGAGCATCGCGAATGGCGCCAGCACCCAGGTGATGCTGGTGGTGAAGAACAGCGCAGGGGTGATGTTGCCAAACGAGATGTCCGAGGTGAACTGGGGCGAGCAGATGTAGCCCCACAGCTGAGGCTCGATGCTCATGAACAGCAGCACGAACAGCAGGTAGCGGGCCCAGGTGATGGCCTGTTTGAAGTCCGGCGACTTGCCCAGCAACTGCGCCCCCAGCCAGAAGCACGAGGGGTTGATGAAGTAGCCGGGCAACCAGTCCAGCAGGTAGGACGGGGGCACGCCCTCGATCAGGTCCGACAGGCCGTAGGCGACAGGCACGATGACCAGGGCCGGGTAGCCGAAGTTCACCAGGCAGAGGAAGACCGACAGGTCCTTGAGGGACTCGAAAGTCTGTGCGCCGGGCACCAGCACGATGAAAGAGCCAATGTAGCCCGTCACCAGGACGAGGACGAAGGTCAGCAGCATGCTTTGCAGGGCCTGGGCGTCCCAGATTTGGCGCTGGCGCCCCAGGGCCCAGCGGTCGCCGACCGTGAAGGTCAGCCCGCCGTAAGCCACCAGCATCAGGCCGAAGCCCAGGATGTAGGCCAGGCGGCCCCAGACCTCCAGCAGTGGCAGGGGAAGCGCGTGAAACGCGGCCTCGAACCACTGAACGGCAAACCCCATCGTCGGCTCCTGTTTTGCATGGGATGCCGATAAAGCCAGCTCATCCCTTGGCTTGCCGCCCGGTTTTGGTGGAGGCAGGTGACGAGTGCACTATAGCCACGGGCGCTTGTCAATCGGTGCACATGCAGCTTGCGTGCATCTTGCGCAGAGGCTCAGGCCTGGTTGCGCCATTCGCGCGGCGAGGTGCCCGTCCAGCGCTTGAAGGCCCGTGTGAAGGCGCTGACCTCCGAGAAGCCCAGCAGGAAGGCGATCTCGCCGACCGAGCAGTTCTCGCTGCGCAGGTGGTTCAGTGCGAGTTGATGACGCGTGTCGTTGAGCACGTCGCGGTAGCAGGTCTGCAGCTCGGCCAGGCGACGCTGCAGGGTGCGCAGGGTCATGTCCAGGCGCGCGGCCACGTCTTCCTGGCGGGGCTCGCCGCTGGGCAGCAGCTCGGTCAGCACGGCGGCCAGTTGGTCGATCAGGCCGCGCTCGCCCAGATTGGACTCATAGCGCTCCAGTGCGTTCTCGCTGGCCTTGACCACCTCGGTGTTGGCATACGACAGCGGCTTGTGGAGCGTGGCCAGGTCGACCACCAGGGTGTTGTCCTCGCAGCCGTAGACCGGCACGCAGCGCAGCAGCTTTTCGAGCCGGGCGTGGTCTTTGGGCTTGCGGCGTTGCAGGCGTATCTCCAGGGGCATGAAGTCGCGCCCATAGAGCATGCGCGAACCCCGCACGACGGTCAGCACGGCGTAGTCGAAGATGGTCCAGCGGGTGGCGTCATCCACGGTTCCCAGCAAGGCCGAGTCGCCGGTGATGCTGAGCCTGCCCGCGCCGGCTTCGGTGGTGAAGCGGATGTCGGCCGCGTCGGTCACGATGTGTGCATAGCGCGACAGGCGCAGGTACATCTGTGCGAGGTTCTCCGAGGCCATCAGGGCATACCCGAGGGCGTTGAAGTTCAGGGGCATGAATTGCAGGGCCACGTCCACGCCCAGCAGTTCTTCATCAATGAGGTGCACGGCCCTTTGCCAGAAGGCCAGGCCCAGGTGGGCGGGGTAGCGCGCCATGGGGTCTGTCGCACTGGACAGGTCCAGGCCCACCTGCTGCAATAGGGCGTCCGCATCGACCCCACGTTGCGCCACCGCATTCCGGGCCGCGATCAGCCAGCTGCGCAAGGCTGAGGCATAGGTATCCGGCTTCATCGACGGCTGGGCGGATGTCATCCTGTGGGTGGTCTGGGGCGGAAATTTGGGGCGCAAATTGGCGGCGGAAATGGCAAGGCCGGTCAAGTGGACTGGCGCAAAGAGGCAAGTCTTGGCGGATGGCATTGGGCAAGATGCCGTCAGCTTTTCATCCACCCCGGCATCTTATCCAACCCATGACCTCGTTGACCCGTATTGGACTGCGTTCCTTGAGCCGCATGGCGGCCAATCCTCAACTGGACAAGCTCCACATGCGCAAACCGACCGAAAAGGTGCTCTACCACGGGACCAAAGCCGGCTTCAAGACCGTGACCGCCGTCAACCGCGTGTTCAAGGCCGTGAAGAACCTGGGCTCGCCCCAGCGCCTGCCCAAGAGCGGTGGCGGTGGCGATCTGTTCGACCTGACGCCTTCGGATGACCAGGCAGCCCTGCAAGAAGCCGCGCGCACCTTCGCGATGGAACAGCTGAGGCCAGCCGCTTCGGCCGCCGACATGGCCTATGCGGCGCCTGCCGAGTTGCTGGCGCAATGCGCCGAGCTGGGCTTCACGGCCCTGGGTATTCCCGAGTCCTTGGGCGGCATGGGCGCAGAGCGCTCGGCGGTGACCAATGCCCTGATTGCCGAAGCCATGGCCGAGGGTGACATGGGCCTGGCCTTTGCTGCCCTGGCGCCGTCTGCCGTGAGCACGGCACTGGTGCTGTGGGGCGATGCCGATCAGCAGGCGCGCTACCTGCCTGACTTTGCCGGCGAGAAGTCGCCGGCTGCCGCGTTGGCCGTGCAGGAGCCCGTGGCCCTGTTCGACCCCTTTGTGCTGCAGACGCGTGCCACGCGCTCGGGTGGGGGCTTCGTGCTCAACGGCCTCAAAGCCATGGTGCCGCTGGCCAAGTCGGCGGAGTTGTTCATCGTGGCGGCACATCTGGAAGGGGCCGGGCCGGCGCTCTTCCTGGTCGAGTCGTCCACCAAGGGGCTGTCCATCGAGGAAGACCGCAGCATGGGCTTGCGGGCGGCCGGTGCGGCCCGCTTGCGCCTGGAGTCGGTGTCGGTGCCTGAGAGCAGCCTGTTGGGCAAGGCCGATGCGGCCGTCTACAACGAATGCATCCAGCTGGGCCGCCTGGCCTGGTGCGCCCTGGGCGTGGGTTGCGCCAAGGGCGTGCTCGACTACCTGATTCCCTATGTCAACGACCGTGTGGCCTTTGGCGAGCCCATCAGCCATCGGCAGTCGGTGGCCTTTGCGCTGTCCAACATCGCCATCGAGCTGGGTGGCATGCGCTTGCTCACCTGGCGCGCGGCCAGCTTGATCGACGCCGATGAAGGCTTTGACGAGGCCGTGGCGCTGGCCCGCCGTCTGTGTGCCGACAAGGGCATGCAGATCGGCAGCGATGGTGTGCAGTTGCTGGGTGGACACGGTTTCGTCAAGGAGCACCCGGTGGAGCGTTGGTACCGTGATCTGCGGGCGGTCGGTGTGATGGAGGGTGGGCTGTTGGTCTGACCACCCCCTACGCGCTGCGCGCGCCCCCTCAAGGGGGCAACACCGACGGCCCGGCTAAGCCGGATCCGTGGTGTTCGCTGGGCCCGAGTCGGCTCATGTTGTGAGATGAGTGTTTACGAGATCTTCTGATGATCAATCTGGATATTCCCCGCAAGTTCAAGCCCCTGGTGCGCCAGGCCCAGGAAACCGCCTCGGAGGTGCTGCGCCCCATCTCGCGCAAGTACGACTTGGCCGAGCATGCCCGCCCGGTCGAGCTCGACATGCTGGCCGCCGTCATCGACGGCATGAACGAAGGCAACAGCGAAGTCGGCGGTGCCGGCGCCACCGGTGTGCGCCGCGACAGCAGCGACAAGACCCAGGGCAACCGCAATGGCACCAACCTGTCCACGGCCTTGTCCATCATGGAGCTGTGCTGGGGTGATGTGGGCATGCTCTTGTCCATGCCGCGCCAGGGCCTGGGCAATGCCGCCATCGCCTCGGTTGCCAACGAGGAGCAGCTGGCGCGCTTCAAGGGCCGCTGGGCTGCCATGGCCATCACCGAGCCCGGCTGCGGTTCTGATTCGGCCGCCATCCGCACCACGGCGCGCCTGGATGGTGACCACTATGTGCTCAATGGCGAAAAGATCTATGTGACCTCGGGTGAGCGGGCCGATCTGGTCGTGGTCTGGGCCACGCTGGACAAGAGCCTGGGGCGCGCGGCCATCAAGTCCTTCGTGGTTGAAAAAGGGACGCCGGGTTTCGAGCTGGTCCGCCTGGAGCACAAGCTGGGCATCCGTGCCTCTGACACCGCGCACTTCATGCTGACGGACTGCCGCGTGCCCAAGGAGAACCTGCTGGGCGACCCGTCCATCAACCCTGAAAAGAGTTTTGCCGGGGTCATGCAGACCTTCGACAACACGCGCCCTCTGGTGGCCGCCATGGCCGTGGGCCTGACGCGCGCCTGCATCGAGGAGATGGGCCAGATCCTGAAAACCTGCGGTATCGCGGTCGACTATGGCAAGCCCATCCACCGGCAGCCCGCCGCCGTGGCCGACTTCATCCGCATGCAGGCCGACTACGAGGCCGCGCGGCTGCTGACCATGCAGGCCGCCTGGATGGCCGACAACAGCCGTCCCAACTCGTTGGAGGCCTCGCTGGCCAAGGCCAAGGCCGGCCGCACCTGCGTGGACGTCGCGCTGAAGTGTGTGGAGCTGGCAGGCAGCGTCGGCTATACCGAAACCGCCTTGCTGGAGAAATGGTCGCGCGATGCCAAGATCCTCGACATCTTCGAAGGCACGCAGCAGATCCAGTTGCTGATCATCGCGCGGCGTTTGCTGAACAAGAGCTCGGCCGAGTTGAAGTAAGCCAACGTGCCTCGACAGGCCTTTTAGAATGGCGCCCCTTGCGGCGCCTTCTTCATTTCATCAGGTGGTGCCGGCCTCGACGTTTCCTTCCCCCAGCTGTACCCCTGCCTGCCTATGAGCACCCCCGAGCACATCACGGTCAAAGAAGAACTGCGCATCTACATCGACCCCCTGACACCCGACGAGCACGAGGCGCTGGAGCGCAGCATCCTGGCCGAAGGCTGCCGCGATGCCCTCGTGTTGTGGGGCGATGTGCTGGTTGATGGGCACAACCGCTACGGCATCTGCGTCAAGCACGGCATCCCCTTCCAGACCACCCAGCATCCGCACTTCAAGTCCATGGAAGACGTGCACCTGTGGATGATCGACCAGCATCTGGGCCGTCGCAGCGTGTCGGACTTCCAGCGAGGCGTGCTGGCCTTGCGCAAGAAGGAGATCCTGGCGGCGCGTGCTCAGTCTGTGGCGCATGCCGCGGCACCCGAGCCATGTGCGGCTGAAGCGTCGGTGGCATCGACCGAGCCCACGACGGCCGTGACCAAGCCCGCAGCGGACCCGCTCGGCAGCCGCGAAGCCATCGCCAAGGCCGCCCGCATCAGCACCAGCACGGTCACGCAGATCGAGAAGATCCAGAAGTCGGCCACGCCGGAGCTGGTGGCCGCAGTCAAGGCCGGCGACATCTCGATCAACGCAGCGGCGGCCGTGGCCTCCTTGACCGCCGAAGAGCAGGTCGCTGCGGTGGCCGGTGGGCGCAAGGAACTGCGTCAGGCCGCCAAGCAGGTGCGCGAGGCCAAGGCCCAGGCGCGTGCGGCCGCCGTGGGGGCTTTGCTGGCCGAAGACAAGGCTGAGGGTGGGGTAGCCGACGCAGCCCCGCAAGAGGCCCCACAGGAAGTCGTCAAGGAGGCCGCCAAAGAAGCCACCAAGGAAGCTGTCAAAGACTTGGCCGAGCCCATCAAGCCGCTGGCCAATCAGCAGGAGGGAGAGTCCGACCAGGACTTCATCGCCCGCCTGCAACGCATCCTGGCCGACCTGCAGGCGCAGAACGCCCAGCTCAAGGCCCGTGTGGCGGAGTTGAATGCGACGCTGGCCGCGGTGACGGCCTGAATAAACCTGAGAATCGCCTGCGCTTACTCTGCCGCCACGGCCTCGACCTGGATGCGCAGGGTCACATTCATGTCGAAGCCCCAGTCCTTGCCGGCGTCAATGCCGTAGTCCGCGCGGTTGAGCGTGGCCAGGGCGTCGGCGCCGCACCAATCGCGCTTGAGCATGGGGTGGGGCATGCACTTGAAGCGGTTGATCTGCAAGGTCAGCGGCTTGGTCACGCCATGCATGCTCAACTCGCCCACCACCTTGGTCGGGGCACCATTGACGAAGCCGTCGAGCTTGCCCTTGAAGACCGAGGTCGGGTAGCGCGCCGCATCGAACAGCTCGGGGCTTTTGGCCTTGCTGTTCATCAGGTCCAGGCCATAGTCGATGCTGTTCATGTCCACGGTGATCTCGACCGTGCCTTGCGATGCAGCGCGGTCCAGCGTGACCTTGCCCGAGGACTTGTTGAACTTGCCGCGCCATACCGACAGGCCCATGTGATCGGCCTCGAAGCTGGGAAAGGTGTGGCTGGGGTCGATGTCGTAGCTCACGGGGGCGGCCCAGCTTGAACCCAGCGGCGCGGCCAGGGCCAGCAGCCAGACAGCGTGCAGGGGGATGCCATGGATCTTCATCGAGATTTCTCCTGTTGGTGTGGATGAGGTGGGCAGCGGTGACTGTACGATGCCGGCATGCCGATCACATTGCATTACCTCGATTTCGAGCACAGCGAAGACACCGAGGGCGTGGCCACCTTCGAGGCCATGGCCAGCGTGGGGCCAGCCCAGCTGGCGGCGCTGCATGCCGAGATCGAGGAGGTGCTGACCTGGACTTACGAGGCCTTTGCAGATGTACGAGGCCCATTGGATGAGGGCTTCGAATGGGATCACGACCTGCAAAGCCAGCGCGAATTCACCGCCAGCGACGAACTGCGTTTCGATCCGACTTCAGGACGGCTGCAGGTGCAATCCGGCGAGCCCGGCCTGGCACGCCACACTGTGACCTTGTCCATCACGGGCACGGCGCGGTTTGCTGAGGCGTTCATGGCGGTGTTCAATCAGGCCATCGGCTTGTCTTGACGCGCCGATCCTGATCCACGGCTCGCAGGGCCGGGGCAGTCAGGTTCAAGTTGGGCTGATTCAAGCCGATAAACGGTTCATGAGCTCGCCCCCGCACACCCTTCAAACCTGGCTCGGCTGGAAGGCCAAGGTGTCTGCCTGGCTGGGTGGGCGAGATGGCGCAAGTGCATCATCCGCGCCAGACGCAGACTGCCCCGTCGAGCTGAGGCGCGCCCGCGACCTGATCCGTGCCGTCGATGCGGGTGGCCTGCCGCTCAATCCGGCCATCGTCAACCAGATCGGCCGTGGCCTGGGGCTGGAGGTATCCAGCAAGGCCCCCATCGACCAGACGATCGAACGCATCCGCCAGGCCTTGACCCGCGCGACTGCCTGAGTTGAATTTCATTCAACTCTGTTTGAAAACATATCGCTTGATTCATTCAAACGCCGTCCGCAGACTGCCGCCTATCCACACGACTTTGAATGAGGAAGCGGCACGTCATGGCACGCACACACATCCTGGGCTTTCCGCGCATCGGCGCACAACGTGAGCTCAAACTGGCCCAAGAGGCCTTCTGGCGCGGCGAGATCGGCGAAGACCAACTTCGTGAAGTCGGTGCGACCTTGCGCCAGCGTCACTGGCAGGCTCAGCGCGATGCCGGCCTGGACATGGTCACCGTGGGGGACTTCGCCTGGTATGACCAGACGCTGACGCTGTCGGCCACCCTGGGGGCCTTGCCCCAGCGCTTTGGCTTCGATGCCCGTGAGCTGACCTTGGCGCGCTACTTCGAGCTGGCGCGCGGCAACGCGGCACAGCCCGCCATGGACATGACCAAGTGGTTCGACACCAACTACCACTACCTGGTGCCTGAGCTGCGCCCTGACACCGCCTTCGAAGGCGGCGTGAACTGGCTCTTCGATGAACTGGACGAAGCGCGTGCGCAAGGTCATCAAGCCAAGCCCGTGATCCTGGGGCCGATCACCTACCTGTGGCTGTCCAAGACGCCGGGTGCGCCGGCCGGCTTCGATCGGCTGAGCCTGCTGCCCAGGTTGATCAAGGCCTACCGCCGCATCCTGGCTGGCCTGCATGAGCGCGGTGTGGACTGGGTGCAGATCGACGAGCCCGCCTTGTGCCAGGACCTGCCGCCGGACTGGCTGGCCGCCTACCAACCCGCTTACGAGGAACTGGCCGACACAGGTGTCAAACTGCTGCTGGCCACCTATTTCGACACGGCAGCCGATCACGCAGCACTGGCTTGTCGCCTGCCCGTGCAGGGCTTTCACATCGACCTGGTGCGGGCACCACAGCAACTGGCAGCCTGGCTGGCGGCCTTGCCCGACAACGCCGTCTTGTCGGCAGGGGTGGTGGACGGGCGCAACATCTGGCGCAACGACCTGCGCAAGACCCTGAGTACCTTGCAAGCATTGCATGCCCGCCTGCGGGACCGCCTGTGGGTGGCGCCATCGTGCTCGCTGCAGCATGTGCCCGTCGGCCTGCAAGCCGAGCATAAGCTGGATGCCGAGATCAAGTCCTGGCTGGCCTTTGCCACGGAGAAGCTGCGAGAGCTGGCCGTGCTGGCTCGTGCACTCAACGAGGGGGAGGCAGCGGTGCATGCGGCATTGCAGGCGAGTGACGCGGCTCAGGCCACACGCCGCCAATCCGGCCGTGTCACGCATGAGCTGGTGCAGCGCAGGCTTCAGAAGATCACCCCGGAGATGGCGCAACGCGACAGCCCCTTCGTGCACCGCATTGGCGTGCAGCGCGAGGCCTTGCAACTGCCCCTGCTGCCCACCACCACCATTGGTTCCTTCCCGCAGACCGCTGCCATCCGCCAGCTGCGTGCCAGCCACAAGCGCGGCGAGATCAGCGCGCTGGACTACCTCCACCGCATCCGCGCCGAGATCGAAGTGGCCGTGCGCAGGCAGGAGGCACTGGACATTGACGTGCTGGTGCATGGCGAGGCCGAGCGCAATGACATGGTCGAGTACTTCGGCGAGCAGCTGTGGGGCTACGCCTTCACCGAGAACGGCTGGGTGCAAAGCTATGGCTCGCGCTGCGTGAAGCCGCCCATCATCTATGGCGATGTGTTCCGGCCCGAGGCGATGACCGTGGAGACCACGCGCTACGCCCAGTCGCTCACCAGCCGCCTCATGAAGGGCATGCTCACCGGCCCGGTCACCATGCTGCAATGGTCCTTCGTGCGCGATGACCAAGCGCGTGAGACCACCGCCTTGCAGCTGGCGCTGGCCATCCGCGACGAGGTGGCCGATCTGGAAAAGGCCGGCATCCGCGTCATCCAGATCGACGAGCCGGCTTTCCGCGAAGGGCTGCCGCTGCGCCGGGCCGACTGGCCGCGCTACCTCGATTGGGCCGTGCGCGCCTTCCAGATCTCGGCAGCCTGCGTGCGTGACGACACCCAGATCCACACGCACATGTGCTACTCGGAGTTCAATGACATCCTGCCGGCGATCGCCGCCATGGATGCCGACGTCATCACCATCGAGACCTCGCGCTCGGCCATGGAGCTGCTCGATGGCTTCGGGGCCTTCCAGTATCCCAATGAGATCGGGCCTGGCGTCTATGACATCCACTCGCCCCGCGTGCCCAGCGTGGACGCCATGCTCAAGCTGCTGGAGCGTGCCTGCGAAGTGATCCCGCCAGAGCGCCTGTGGGTCAACCCCGACTGCGGCCTCAAGACCCGCGGCTGGCCCGAGACCGAAGCGGCGCTGGGCAATATGGTGCAAGCCGCCAAGGTCTTGCGTCGCACCTTGTCCCAATGAGGGAAGGTCTGGCGCATTGAGGCGACGTGCAGCAGCTAGGATCTGGGTTTCGTCGGCCACCGACCAGCCCGATTCTGACCCCAGTCATGCCTGCATCCACCCAAGCCGCCACCCAACCCATCCTGCTGATTGCCAACCGCGGCGAGATCGCCATCCGCATTGCCCGAGCCGCGGCCGAGCTGGGCTGGCGCACGGTGGGCCTGGTGGCAGAGGACGACCAGGACGGGCAACATGCCTGCCATGTGGATGCAGTGGCGGTCTTGCCCGGCAAGGGTGTGCCGGCTTACCTGAACGTCGAGCAGGTGGTGGCCGCCGGCCTGGCCCAAGGCTGCACCCATGTGCACCCGGGCTACGGCCTGCTGAGCGAGAACGCCGATTTCGCGCGGGCCTGCGCTGCGGCTGGCCTCGTGTTCGTGGGGCCTGCGCCCGAGGTGCTGGACCTGTTGGGCGACAAGGCTGCTGCCCGTGCGCTGGCAAGGCGCTGCAAGGTGCCAGTGACGCAAGGCATCGACAGCGCCACCAGCCTGGCCCAGGCACAAGCCTTCTTCCAGCAGCTGGCCGAACAGCAAGGCGGGCAAGCTGCCATCATGATCAAGGCCTTGGCTGGTGGCGGTGGCCGTGGCATGCGCATCGTCGACCAGGCCGACGACATCATGCCCAGCTTCGAGCGTTGCCAGTCCGAGGCCCTGGCGGCTTTTGGCCGTGGCGATGTCTACGTCGAGCAACTGGTGCGCCGTGCGCGCCACATCGAGGTGCAGGTGCTGGGCGATGGCAGTGGTGCCGTGAGCCATGCCTGGGAGCGCGACTGCACCGTGCAGCGCAACCACCAGAAGCTGGTGGAGATCGCGCCGGCGCCCGATCTGGACCCGGCCTTGCGCCAGCACCTGCTGGATGCGGCCGTGACCCTGGCCCAGGCCGTCAAGCTGCGCGGCCTGTGCACCTTCGAGTTCCTGCTCGACCTGGACCACCCCAGCTCCACGGCCTACTATTTCATGGAGGCCAACCCGCGCCTGCAAGTCGAGCACACGGTGACCGAGACCGTGACCGGGCTGGACCTGGTGCAACTGCAATTGCGCCTGGCCCAAGGCGCCAGCCTGGCTGAGTTGCAGATCACGCAGGCCGACATCGCGCGACCCCGCGGCACGGCCATTCAAGTGCGCGTCAATGTCGAGCGCATGGGCTCCGATGGCCGCGCCTTGCCGGCGGGTGGCACCATCCGCGCTTATGAGCCACCAGCAGGCCCCGGCATCCGCGTGGACGGACACGGCCATGCCGGCATGCAGCCCCATCCAGGCTTTGATACCCTGCTGGCCAAGGTCATCGTGCACCATCCTGCCGGCTTTCAAGCCGCGTTGACGCGCACACGCCGTTCGCTGGCCGAGTTCAGGCTTGATGGGGTCGACAGCAACATCGCCTTCCTGCAGGCCTTGCTTGCCCATGATGATCTGCCGGCCTACCGCGTCAGCACGCGCTGGCTGCAACTGCATGTGGCCGCGCTCTTGCAGGCCGCCGCACAACAGCCGCGTCCTCGCGCGCTCGAACATGCTTGGCACCCGACAACGGCGCAAGGGCGGGGTAAAGGCCTTGATGCGCTGCCAGACGGCTGTGTGGCCGTGAAGGCCAGCGTGCCGGGCACACTGGTGAGTGTGCAGGTACAGCCCGGTGACATCGTGCGGGCCGGCCAGCGCCTGGCCGTGATCGAAGCCATGAAGATGGAGTTCGAGGTCACGGCGGCACAAGGCGGGCGTGTCGAGGCCCTGCTGGCAGAGACGGGCACCGTGGTCAACGAAGGCCAGGCGCTGATCGCGATCGACCCTTCCGCCGATGATGGCCAGGCGCATGCAGGCGGCGAACAGTCGCTGGACCCTGATCACATCCGCCCGGACTTGGCCGAGGTCATCGAGCGACATGCCGTGACCCTGGACGAACGCCGCCCCGATGCCGTGGCCAGGCGCCATGCCAAGGGGCATCGCACCGCACGCGAGAACGTCGCCGACTTTTTGGATGAAGCCAGCTTCATCGAATATGGTGCTTTGGCCCTGGCCTCGCAACGCATCCGCCACAAGGAAGCTGAGCTGATCAAGCGCAGCCCCGCTGACGGCCTGGTCGCCGGCCTGGGCACGGTCAATGCCGCACAGTTCGGCGAGCAGGCGGCCCGCTGCATGGTGCTGGCTTACGACTACACCGTGTTTGCCGGCACGCAGGGCATCATCAACCACAAGAAGACCGACCGCATGCTGCACCTCGCCTTGCAGCGGCAACTGCCGTTGATTTTGTGGGCCGAAGGTGGCGGCGGGCGGCCCAACGATGAATACCCGGGCGTCAGCCTGCTCGACAACATGACCTTCCTGGGCCTGGCGCGCCTGAGCGGCCAAGCACCCACCATCGCCATCGTCAACGGCCGCTGCTTTGCGGGCAATGCCTCGCTGGCCGGATGTTGTGACGCCATCATCGCCACACGCGACACGACCATTGGCATGGCCGGCCCCGCCATGATCGAAGGGGGTGGCCTGGGCAAGTTCGAGCCCGAAGAGGTCGGGCCTGTGAGCATGCAGGCGCCCAATGGCGTGATCGACATCGTGGTCGACAACGAGCAGGACGCCGTGAAGGTGGCCCAGCAATACATCGGCTACTTCCAGGGGCGCAGCACCGATTGGCAGTGCGCCGATCAACGCACCCTGCGCCACGTCGTGCCGGAAAAGCGCACACGCGTCTACGATGTGCGCGAGGTCATCGACACGGTGTGCGACACCGCCTCCGTGCTGGAGCTGCGCCGCGACTTCGCGCCGGGCATGATCACCGTGCTGGCCCGCATCGAAGGCCGCTCCGTGGGCCTGGTCGCCAATGACCCGCGCCACCTCGGCGGTGCCATCGACGCACCAGGCGCAGACAAGGCCGCGCGCTTCATGCAGCTGTGCGACGCCTATGACATCCCGCTGATCGCGCTGTGTGACACCCCCGGCTTCATGGTCGGGCCTGACGCCGAGAAGACCGCCACCGTGCGCCACTTCTCGCGCATGTTTCTCACGGCGGCCAGCTTGACCGTGCCTTACTTCACTGTGGTGCTGCGCAAGGGCTATGGCCTGGGCGCGCAGGCCATGACGGCAGGCAGCCTGCTGGCCCCGGACTTTACCGTGGCCTGGCCCACTGGCGAGTTCGGCCCCATGGGCTTCGAGGGCGCGGTGCGCTTGGGTTTCAGCAAGCAGCTCGATGCCATCGAAGACCCGGTGCAGCGCCAGCAACTTTTCGATGGCCTGGTCGCGGCGGCCTACCAGAAAGGCAAGGCCCTCAACATGGCCGCACACCTCGAGCTTGACGACGTGATCGACCCGGCCGACACGCGTCGCTGGCTGGTGCGTGGCCTGGCCGCGATGCCCGAGCCCGTGCCGCGTCAAGGTCGCAAACGGTCCTTCATTGACGCCTGGTGATCCGGGCAGGCGGGCTGGTCTTCCCCCGATCTTCCCATCTGGTGGCAAGTCAAGCCCCCTGGTCTGCGGGAGTGCCAAGCCATTTTGGGCTGCTTGGTGTTGATCCGGTCAAACCCTTGGGCTAGAGTGCGCGCGTACACAGACCGGACAGGGACCATGACAAGCATCAGGGACGAGGGCGGCACCCACGCGGTGTTGGAGGCGGCATCCGCCTTGGATCAGGGGGCGCCAGGTGGCGGCCTGCGCACCTGGGGCCTGGCCTCCGTGAGTGCGGCTGCCCTGGCTGCATGCGGTGCCGGCACGGACACCCCCACCACCGATGCACAGGCCCAGCCCGCCAACGTCACGCCCGCCACACCTGAGCAGCAGCAACAAGCCGTGCGCTTCCTGGACCAGGCGGGCCTGGGCGCCACCACGACCGAGGTCGATGCCCTGACGTCCAGCCAACTCAACTTTGATGCCTGGCTGGATGCCCAGTTCGCCATGCCACCGGGCAGATCGGCCTGGCAGTTGGCGAAGGACCTGGGTGTGGACACGAATCCCAAATCGATCGACGCCGACACCGGTCTGGACAATGTCCTGTGGTACCGGCTCCTCAAATCCCCGGACGTGCTGCGCCAGCGCATCGTGCTGGCTTTGTCCGAGATCTTCGTGGTCTCGATGAACAACATGCCGATCCCCTGGGGGCAGTTCGCTTGCCTGGCCTACTGGGACACGCTGGAGGCCTACTGCTTTGGCACCTTCCGCGAGCTGATCGAGCGCATCACCCTCTCTCCGGCCATGGGCGTGTACCTGAGCATGCGCGGCAGCCAGAAAAGCGATGCGGACAGTGGCCGGCGCCCGGACGAGAACTACGCGCGCGAACTGATGCAGCTGTTCACCATCGGGCTTGTCGAACTGGACAACAATGGCCAGCCGATCCTGGTCGACAAGGATGGCAAGAAGGAGACTGTCGACACCTACAGCAACGACGACGTCATGCAACTGGCCAAGGTGCTCACGGGCTGGGACTTTGACGTCACTGAGGCACCGACCTACAACGCCGCCAAGACAACACCTGACTACACCCGCTTGCCGATGAAGCCGCAAGCCGACCGGCACGATGATGAGTCGGCCAAGACCTTCCTGGGCCTGACCATCCCGGCCAAGGCAAAGGATGCCGCTGGCGATCTGGAAAAGGCGCTCGACCACATCTGCGCCCACCACAACGTGCCCTTCTTTGTCTCCAAGCAGTTGATCCAGCGCCTGGTGATGAGCAACCCGACGCCGGAGTACGTGCTGGACGTGGCCAAGGTGTTCGTGGACAACGGCCAGGGCCTGCGCGGTGACCTGAAGGCCGTGATCCGCGCCATCCTCAAGCACCGCATGGCGCGTGAGGCGCTCACGGGCAACGAGGCCGTGCAACGCTGCAAGCTGCGTGAGCCGATACTGCGCTTCGTGCAGTGGGGGCGCCTGGCGCGCCTGCAGTCTATCGACAACGAATGGAACATCGGTGACCTCTCCGCCGCCGACCGACTGGGCCAAAGCCCCATGCGTGCGCCCTCCGTGTTCAATTTCTTCCGCCCCGGTTACGTGCCGCTGAACTCGGGCGTCAGTGCCGATGGCTTTGTGGCACCGGAGTTCCAGATCACCGACGAGTCCAGTGTGATCGGCTATGCCAACTTCGTCTTGCAGCACCTCGATGGCGCGGGCACGCAGATGATCGCCTTCGACTACAGCGAATGGACGGCCATCGCCGCTGATGCGGCCAAGCTGGTCGACCGGCTCAACCTGATGCTCACGGCCCGCTCGCTGGCCAGCGTCACGGTCGATGTCATCACGGCGGCGGTCAGGTCTTTGCCGGCCGATACCAGCGTGCGCCTGGCCAACCGCGTCAAGGCTGCGTTCTACCTGATGCTGACCTCGCCGGACTACATGATCCAGCGCTGAACGGGAGCCAACAGCACATGAGCAAACCATCACACGATCAGCACACCATGCTGGACCGCAGAAGCTTCCTGCGCCGCAGTGGGGCTCTCTCGCTGGGCGCGATGACCGCACCCTGGCTGATGAATCTGGCCGGCATGGCCCAGGCTGCCGCGGCCCAATCCGCTGCAAGCGATGGCTACAAGGCGCTGGTCTGCGTGTTCCTTCAGGGTGGCAATGACCAAGGCAACACCGTGATTCCGGTAGATGAGGCCGACTACAAGCTCTACACCTCGCTGCGTGGCGCCTTGGCTCTGCCGCGCGGTAGCAAGCTGACTGACAACCTGCTGCTGCCCATCGATACACCGCCTGCGGGCACGCCCGCTTTGTCGCTGGCACCGGCACTCACCCAGCTCGCACCCTTGTTCAACCAGCAGCGCCGCCTCGCTGTGCTGCTCAACATCGGCCCGCTGCACCAGCCCACGACGAAGACGCAGTTCCTGACGCGCGCGGCGGGCGTTGATCTGCCCGACAAGCTCTTCTCGCACAACGACCAGCAGTCGGTCTGGCAGTCCTATGCCCCCGAAGGCAGTACCGTGGGCTGGGGTGGCCTGATCGGCGATGCGGGCCTGGCTTCCAACGCCATCGCCTCGCTGACCTGCGTGAACCTCTCGGGCAATGCGGTGTACTTGGCGGGCAAGCAGATTGGGCAGTTCATGGTCAACAGGCATGGTCCTGCACCCTTGCTTGCCAATGATGCGGCCAACCTCTTTGGCTCGCAGGATTGTGTGACGGCCTTCAAGGCGCTGGTGTCCACGCAGGAGCCCACCGTGCACCGTTTGGCCAAGGAACACAGCGCCATCATGCGCCGGGCCATGAGCACCAACAGCGTGCTGATCGACCAACTGGCCAACGTGACGACGCCGGCGGTGCATATCGATGAGAGTAACGTGCTGGCCACCCAGCTCAACACGGCGGCCCGCATCATTGCCGCGCATGCCCAGCTCGGCGCGGGCGGCCTCAAGCGCCAGGTCTTCCTCGTGTCACTGGGTGGCTTCGATACCCACGACAACCTCAGCAGCAGGCATCCCGATCTGCTGGGCAAGCTGGCCGATGCACTGTCCCAGTTCGATACCGATCTGGTGGCCATGGGCATGCAAGACCAGGTCACCACGTTCACGGCCAGCGACTTCGGGCGCACCTTGACCTCCAATGGCGACGGCTCCGACCACGGCTGGGGCAGCCACCACTTCGTGATGGGCGGGGCTGTGAAGGGCGGTCGCTTCTATGGCGCCTGGCCCGATGTCACAGGCTTTGATGACGGCGAACACAACATCGGCCAGGGGCGGCTCTTGCCCACCATGTCCGTGGACCATCTGGCGGCGGCGCTGGCCGGCTGGATGGGCGTAACAGATGATCAGGCTTTGAAACAGATCGCACCGCACCTGAAAGCCTTCCCGACGCCTTCCCCTCTGGCAAACCTCTTTTGAAGCTCAGGCCTCGCCTCAACATCTGGTTGCGCACGATCAGGCTGACTTTCGTAGATTCCACCCCGACAAGCATCAAACGAGGGGTGAGCGGTGGAGGCTGCGCAAACGTGCGAGCGGTCCTTGCTGGAAGGGCCGCCGGGGTATCCTGTTGACCTGAAGGGCATGTCATCTGGCATGGCGGGGCTGCTGGGCCTGGCCAGCGCCAGCCCGATGCTGTCGGCCTGTACCGACGAACAACTGGGCCCACCCACCGAAGAAGACGCCGCACGCTTTCTGGCTCAGGCCTGTCTGGCTGCCACGCAGCCAGACAGCGCCGCGTTGATGCAACTGGGCTACAGCGCCTGGCTCGACCAGCAGTTCGCACTGCCCCTGTCCACCTCTTTGTGGGCCTGGATGCTGGCCCATGGCTTTGGCGACGCGCAGTACAAGTCCACCGACGTGGGCATGGACAACGCGCTGTGGTTTCGCCTGCTCCATGCCCAGGATGTTTTGCGTCAGCGTGTGGTGCTGGCCCTCAGCGAGATCTTCGTGGTGTCGCTGCGCAATATGCCGGTGCCCTGGGGGCCCTTCCTGTGCGTGGCCTACTGGGAAACGCTGGAAGCCCAGTGCTTCGGCAACTTTCGGGACCTGCTGGAACACATCGCCTTGTCGCCTGCCATGGGCGTGTACCTGAGCATGCGGGGCAGCCAGAAAGAAGACGCCTCTGGCCGGCGCCCGGACGAGAACTTCGCCCGTGAGCTGATGCAGCTGTTCACCATCGGCCTGGTGCAGCTCAACATCGATGGCTCGCCCAAGCTCGATGCGCAAGGCCAGGCCGTGGCCACCTACAACAACGACGATGTCCGGGGCCTCGCGCGCGTTTTCACAGGCTGGGACTTCGATGCCTTCGACGCCAGCAAGCCCGACTATGCCAGCCGGCCCATGGTGTTCAACGCAGGTGAGCACAGCACCATGGACAAGGCCTTTCTCGGCATCACGATCGCGGGCAGCACGCCGGGTGAGCAAGCCTTCAAGCAGGCGCTCGACACGGTCTTCCAGCATCCCAATGTCGGCCCCTTCCTGGCCCGGCACCTCATCCAGCGCTTGACAACGAGCAATCCCAGCGGGGGCTACATCGCCCGAGTGGCCCGTATCTTCAATGACAACGGCGGCGGTGTGCGTGGCGACATGCAGGCCGTGATCCGGGCGGTGCTGATGGATGGCGAAGCCCGCCTGGGCCTGACCCCACTGCCCAGCGATGAAGCCGGCAAATTGCGCGAGCCCATCCTGCGCTTCCTGCAATGGGCGCGCATGGTCCGCCTTCAATGCAGCGATGACCTGTGGAATGTGGGCGACCTCTCCGGCCCTGATCGCCTGGGGCAGAGCCCCTTGCGGGCGCCGTCGGTCTTCAACTTCTTCAGACCAGGCTATGTGCCGCGCCAGACCGCCTTGGCCGTGCAGGACATGGTGGCGCCGGAGTTCCAGATCACCGACGAGTCAACGGTCATCGGCTATGCCAACTTCATGTTCTGGATGCTGCCCAACGGGGCATCCAACATCACCGTGGACTACAGCGACTGGCTGCCTCTGGCCAGCACGCCCGCCACGCTCGTGGACCGCCTCAACCTCTTGTTCACCGGCCGAAGCTTGAGCAGCACGCTGGTATCGGATCTCACCACGGCATTGGCCACCTTGCCCCTTGACCAGACCGATGGTGCCAGGCGGCGCGTGATCACGGCCATGCTGACCATCCTGTGCTCACCAGAGTACCTGGTCCAGGCTTGAGGATGAACTTGAAAATGAACACACCATGACGCGACCCGATGCCAGCCGCCGCGCCTTCCTGAAGCGGGCCGGCGCGCTCTCGATGCTGGGCACGGCTGCCCCCTGGGCCTTGAGTCTGGCCACCATGGCCGACGCCGCAGCTGCCGCCACATCCGCATCCAGCGACTACAAGGCCCTGGTGTGCGTGTTCCTGTACGGCGGCAACGACCACGCCAACACCCTGGTGCCGGTCGATGCGGCCAGCTATGCGCTCTACAGCGCGGCACGCGGCAGCCTCAGCCTGCCCTGGTCTGGCTTGCAGGCCACCACCTTGCAGCCGCGCGTGCCCCTGCCCAACAGCCGGCAGATGGCCCTGGCGCCTGCGCTGGCGCCCATCAAGCCCTACTTCGATGCAGGCAAGCTCGCGGTCTTGCTCAACATCGGCCCCTTGATCCAGCCCACCTCGCTGGCGGACTTCCAGGCTCAGCGCGTGCCGCTGCCCAGCAAGCTCTTCTCGCACAACGACCAGCAATCGGCCTGGCAGACCTATGCACAAGAAGGCGCGCAGGCCGGTTGGGGCGGCCACCTCGGTGATCTGCTCATGTCGGGCAATGGCCATGCGGCCTTCACCTGCGTGAGCTTGTCGGGCAACGCCGCTTATGTGGCGGGTGATCAGGTCGTGCCCTACATGCTCAACCCGGCGGGTGTGGCGCCACTGCAGGCCATTGACGGGCTCATGTACGGCTCTGCGGCCTGCTCAGACATCTTCAAGCGCGTGGTGACGCAGCCCGACAGCACGCATGTGATGGCCCGTATGCATGCCGACATCATGCGCCGCGCCATCGATGCGCAGGTGGACCTCAGTGTGGCGCTGGGCCAGACGGGTGCACTGTCGACCACCTTCGCCGCTGGCAATGGCCTGGCCGCACAGCTGAAGATGGTGGCCAACTTGATCGCGGCGCGCGGCGTACTGGGCCTCAAGCGCCAGGTCTTCTTCGTCTCGCTGGGTGGCTTCGATATGCACGACAACCTCATGAGCCAGCACCCCATCCTGCTGGGGCAAGTGGCCGGCGCCCTCCAGAGCTTTGTCGATGCCACCAACGAACTGGGCGTGGCCAACCAGGTCACGACCTTCACCGCCAGCGACTTCGGCCGCACGCTCAGCAGCAATGGTGATGGCTCCGATCATGGTTGGGGCGGCTACCACTTCGTGCTGGGCGGGGCCGTGCAAGGCGGGCGCTTCTATGGGCATTTGCCCGACGCCGGCCTGCAGGGCGCGCAGGATATCGGCCAGGGCCGCCTGCTGCCCACCATGGCCGTGGACCAGCTGGCCACCGCGTTGGCGGGCTGGATGGACGTCAGCGCCACAGACCAGCGCATGCTGATCGCCCCGCATGCATCGGCCTTCGATGCGAGCGTGCTGGCGGATCTCTTCGTGCCCCAGGCCGCCGCATCGAGCTGAAACCGCGCTTGAACGCGCTACCATGCGGCCCCAGTTCACATGGAGTCCGCATGAGCAGCAGCAAGCCCAATCAACTCAGCCGCACCGTCGCCAAGTTCCAGGGCCTGCCTGCCGGCCTGAGCCCCTGGCTAACCAGCTTTGTGCTCGGCAATGTGGTGCCCCTGGTCGGCACGGCCAAGCTGCGCTTCGAGGAGATCAGCAACCAGCGCGTGGTGGTGAGCATCCGCAACCGCCGCAAGGTGCAGAACCACATCAAGGGCGTGCACGCGGCCGCCATGGCCCTGCTGGCCGAAACCGCCACCGGCTTTTGCGTGGGCATGAACGTGCCTGACGACAAGCTGCCCCTGATCAAGACGCTCAAGGTGGACTACCTCAAGCGCTCGGTGGGCGACATGAAGGCCGTGGCCCAGCTGCGTCCCGAGCAGATCCAGCAGATCCTCTCGCAGGACAAGGGCGAGGTCACGGTGCCTGTGAGCATCACCGACGAGTCGGGCCAGGAGCCGATCCAGTGCGAGATGGTCTGGGCCTGGGTGCCCAAAAAGCGCGCTTGACAGCCAGGTTGATGTCAGACCGTGCTGGTCTGCGGCACGTGGCGGCGAATCGTGCTCACCAGTGCCTCCAGCTCGATGGGCTTGACCACCAGATCCACCATGCCGGCGGCGCGGCACTTGGCGTGCTCTTCCGACATGGCGTGTGCCGTCTGGCCGATAACCGGCAATGACGGGGCCAGGGCCTGGATGCGCCGCGTGGCCTCGTAGCCATCCATCACGGGCATCTGGATGTCCATCAGCACCAGGTCGAAAGCCTCGGCGCCGTGCTGCGCCAGCTTGGCCATCGCCGAGACGCCGTTGTCGCTCATCGTGACTTCGGCGCCCTCATAGCTCAGCAGCTCGGCCAGCACCATCTGGTTCACCTGGTTGTCTTCGGCGGCCAGGATGCGCAGGCCATGCAGCCTGGGTGCACGTGCGGGTGGCGCATCAACCGCGTCTGCCTTGGGGGGTGAGGCCCCGGTGGCCGTTGGCGTGGTGGGTGCCGCCGAGGTCGGCATGTGGCCCTGAACCAACGGCAGGATCACCTCAAAGCGCGTGCCCCGATCGGGCGCGCTGAACACCTGGATCTCGCCGCCCAGCATCTCCACCAGCCGCTTGGTGATGGCCAGCCCAAGCCCCGTGCCGCCGAACTGGCGCGTGGTCGAGCCATCGGCCTGCTCGAAAGGGCGGAACAGGCTGTCGACCTGGCCGGCCGTCATGCCGATGCCCGTGTCGGCCACGGTGAGCACGAGCTGATCCTGGTGCTGCTGTGCCGAGACATGCACCGCGCCGCTGGCCGTGAACTTGACCGCGTTGGACAGCAGGTTGAGCATGATCTGCTCCAGCCGCAGGGCATCGCCCAGGCAGTGCGTGGGCAGGTCGGCATCGACCTCGGTCTGCAATGCCAGCCCTTTTGCCTGGGCCTGATCCCGCACGAGGTCGACAACGCGCGCCAGCAATGGGCGCAGCGCCACGGGCTGCATCTCGATGTGCAGCTTGCCGGCTTCGATCTTGGAGAAGTCGAGGATGTCGTTGATGATGCCCAGCAGCAGCCGGCCCGAGGCATTGATCTGCTCGAAGATCTGGTGGGCCGACCCCGTGTGATCGCGGCTGCCGATCTGGGCCAGGCCCAGCACCCCATTGAGCGGCGTGCGGATCTCGTGGCTCATGTTGGCGAGGAACTCGCTCTTGATGCGGGCCAGGCGCTCGGCCTCCTGGCGGGCGGCTTCCAGCTCGGCCGTGCGCTTCTGCACGGTCTGCTCCAGGCTGGCTTGGTGCATCTGCAAGGCCTCGCGGGCCTGTTGCACTTCGCTGATGTCCTGGATGGCGCCTTCGATGCGCACCACGCGGCCGTCCTGCCAGATGGGGTTGCCCAGCGTGCGGATCCACTTGATCATGCCTTTGGCGCTGATCAGCTCCAGCTCCAGCGCATAGGCCTCGCCGTGCTCGATGGCCCGGCGGATGGTGGCGCTCAGCTTGTCGCGGTGCTCACCGCGGAAGTAGTCCATGCCATCGTCGAGCTTGAACACCAGGGACCCGGGCTGGGTGGGGTCGAGGTCCAGGATGCGGGCCGCGCCATCTGTGCGGGTGCCGTGGCCTGTGGTCACGTCCAGGCTCCAGCCACCGACCTTGGCCAGGCGGCTCATGTCGTCCAGCAGGGCCTGTTTTTCGCGCAGGGTGTTTTGCGCCTCCACCCGTTCGGTGATGTCGCGCGAGAGGCCGAACAGGCCGATCGACTGGCCCCGGTCATCCTTGATCGGCCCCTTGGTGACGAGGAAGATGCGGTGCTCCCCGTTGTGGAAGGTCAGCGCTTCCTCGTGTGTGCTGGTGGTGTCGGCTTGCATCACCGCCCGGTCGGCCTGGCGGATGCGCTCGGCCGACGCTGGGTCGAACAGCGCGGAGTCGTCCTGGCCGACGATCTGCTCGACCGTGATGCCCGCCATGGTGGCGGAAGCCGGATTGGCCATCAGGTAGCGGCCGTCCAGGTCCTTGACGAAGACGGCGTCGGTGGTGCCTTCGACCACGGCCCGCAGCAAGGCCTCGCTCTGGCGCAGTGCGGCCTCGGTTCGGCGGCGCTCGGTGATGTCGAGCACCAGGCCGATGATCACGCGGCCCGAGGTGGTCTGCAGCTCGCGGCCGTGCACATCCAGCGCCACGGCCGTGCCGTCGCACCGCACACCGTTGAAGCTGTAGCGGACCTCCCGCATGTCACCACTGGCCTGTCCATGCATAAACGGTGCGATGCGCTCGCGGTCCAGGGGCGAGATCACGCTGCTGACCGTGATTTTGTGGATGAGCTGCTCGGGGTCGTCATAACCCAGCATGAGCGCGAAGGCCGGGTTGACGTAGCGGAAGTGGTCGCCCTGCACGATGAAGATGCCCGCCAGCGACTGCTCGACCAGGGCCTGGAACTTGGTGTTGTCGGAGTTCTGCTCACCACGCCGCATCCAGCCCATCACCAGGCTGACCAGCAGGTTCACGGCCAGGAACACGCAGATCGCGATCAAGGGGGCCGGCTTGTCCAGCTGCCAGGACATCCTGGGTGGGACCAGCAGGTACCAGCCTGCCAAGGTGGAGGTCACCGTGGCCAGCAAGCCCGCCGGAGCGCCGCCCAGCCATGCGGCGATGAACACGGCGGGGTAATACAGGATCCAGACGTAGGGCACGATCTGCGCCCACGCGATCCACTGGACGGCGGTGGCCACGGCCGGAGTCAGGAGGCCCCAGGCCAGTTGGACGAGGGTGATGCGTGGCGCGTTGGTGTCGCCCAGGTAGGTGTCGGTGTCGGACGGGGTGTTCTGCAGCGTGAGCCACAGCAGGGCCGAGGTCACGGCGATGAAGGCCAGGCCCTTGTAGGTCGAGAACCTCGCCACGGCGTGCGGGTCTGCGAACATCTCCAGCACCCGGTCCGACAGCAGGATCCAGGCGGCGGCGAACACGGCGTAACCCACGGTGGCCCGCATGCTGAACAGCTTGCGACGAGTGACCGGCATCAAGGCGCTCCTTCCCTGCTTGCATGGCTGGTCGCACCATTATGGATGGACCCAGCCCCAAGCTGGTCTGGAGATCAGCGGGGTAACGGGCGGTGTTGTCGGGCGGTATCGTTCTCAGGCGACTTCGGTGCGCGCCGTCACGGCCTTGCCGCTGCGCAGGCCCAGCTTGCGCATCAGGGCCTGGTCCTTGTCGAAGGCGGGGTTGCCGGTGGTCAGCAGCTTGTCGCCGTAGAAGATGGAGTTGGCGCCAGCCAGGAAGCACAGGGCCTGCACAGCCTCGCTCATCTGCTGGCGGCCGGCCGACAGGCGCACGCGTGCGGTGGGCATGGTGATGCGGGCCACGGCGATGGTGCGCACGAACTCCAGCGGGTCGAGCTGGGGGGTATCGGCCAGCGGGGTGCCGGGTACGCGCACCAGGTCGTTGATGGGCACGGACTCGGGGTAGGTGGGCAGGTTGGCCAGCTGGGCGATCAGACCGGCGCGGCCTTCACGTGTTTCGCCCATGCCGACGATGCCGCCACTGCACACCTTCAGGTTGGCCTTGCGCACATGCTCCAGCGTGTGCAGGCGGTCTTCCAGGTCGCGCGTGGTGATGATGTCGCCGTACAGCTCGGGGGCGGTGTCCAGGTTGTGGTTGTAGTAGTCCAGCCCGGCGTTCTTGAGGGACTGGGCCTGAGAGTCGGTCAGCATGCCCAGGGTGCAGCAGGCTTCCAGGCCCTCGTCCTTGATCACGCCGATCAACTCGGCCACCTTCTCGATGTCACGGTCTTTCGGGGCACGCCAGGCGGCGCCCATGCAGAAGCGGCTGGCTCCGGCCTCGCGCGCGGCGATCACGGCCTCGCGCACCTCGCCTGGCGACATCAGCTTGCTCGCCTCCACGCCCGTGTCGTAGGAGGCCGATTGAGGACAATAGCCGCAGTCTTCCGGACAGCCGCCGGTCTTGACCGACAGCAGCGTGGCGTGCTCGATCTCGTTGGCGTCCCAGTGCTGGCGGTGCACCTGCTGGGCCTGCCACAGCAGGTCGTTGAAGGGCAGGTTGAACAGCGCCAGCACCTTGGCACGGGGCCAGCGGCCGTCTGCGAAGTCCGGATCAGTGCAGTCGCCGCCGCAGCCGTGGCTGTTGAGCACCGATTTCTTGGGCACAAGCTGGATGGGCTTGGCGGTGTCAGTGGGGGAAGTGGTCGTGCACTGAGAAGACATGGACAGCAGGCCGCGCCCTGAGAGACGCGACGTGAGTTGACGGACAAGGCAAATGCGAGTGTAGTCTGCCCTGGCCTTGACCTGCCGGGCCTTGAGATCACCCCGTTGACCTTGGGTGGTTGCGCGTCAACAAGTGGTACGGCGCGTTCAGCCATGTGAAAACCGCCCTTGCAGTAAGAACGTATTTGCGATCTTTTCATCGTGCCCGCAAGGCAGCAAAAAGCCGCAATCTAGGCGCACGCCGCAGGCCATGCTGGTGGCATGGCCAAGGTGGGCAACGACGCTTGCGGCTGTTTGCTGCCTTGCCCTAAGGGTTGCTTCGCAAAGGCAGCGTCTGCGGCGTTGCAAATCCTCGCCGGGCCACCAGCCCGACTGCGGTTTGCGCCTTGCAGCCACTGTCTTTGCGAGGCAACGGGCACTATGAAAAGATCGTAAACACGTTCTAAGCTCACCCCATGCGTTTCGAACACCTCATCGAGATCAATTCCCCTCAGCTGGCCATGCGGAGCATGGTGGCGGTTTTCACGCGCGAGCAGCTGTGGCAAGGCCTGATGGCGCGCGTGCAGACGCCGCAGCGCTTTCCCAACGGCCCAGAGTCCTGCGATTGGCAGGAGACGGAGGCCGGCGTGTTCCAGCGCACCCTGCGCTTCGGGCAGCACGTGCTGCAGGACGAGGTGCGCACCGTGCCGCTGCACAGCATGCAGTTCACGCCCCAGCCGCATGGCGAAACCGTGCCGATCCGCCTGACCATCTCGATCGAAGAGCCCCAGGCCCAGCAGATGGTGCTGCGCTTCGTCTACCTGGGCATGGCCGAGCAGACGCCGGAAGAGGCCTACTACAACGACTACCGCCACAGCGCCTGGCTGCACAACGACCGCGACATGGTCACGACCCTGCGCGAGTGGCTGGAAAACGGCGAGCTGGGTCCGCGCAACCATTGAGCCGGCTGACCCGGCCAGGCGGCTTCAGGCCGCTTTAGGCGGATTTCGGCAGCTCCACCGAAAAGCGCGAGCCCTTGCCGGGTTCGCTGTGGACCGAGACCGTGCCGCCCATGCGTTCGACCAGCTGCTTGACGATGTACAGACCCAAGCCCGAGCCCTCGACCTTGGCTGAAACGGCTGCCACGCGCCTAAAGGGCTGAAACAGGGCTTCGGCGTCCTGCTGGGTCAGGCCGATGCCGTTGTCGGTGACGTCGATGAGCACGCGGTTGGCCACCTCCCGCGCCTCCACCGTGACCTGGCCGCCAGGCTGGTTGTACTTGCAGCCATTGGTCAGCAGGTTGACCAGCACCTGCTGCAAGCGCTGCGGGTCGGCGACCACCTTGGGGGCGGGTTGCGCAACGCGCTTGACAATGGTGACCTTGTGCTGGATGCGGGCAGACTCGATCAGGATCAGGCTGCTGTCGAGCACGGTGCCCAGATCGCAGTCCTGCAAGCTGATGCCGATCTCGCCTGCTTCGACCTTGCTGAGGTCCAGCACATCCTCCACGAGCTTGAGCAATTGCTGACCGGCATCAAAAATCCACTCCACCTGCTTGTGCTGCGTGGGTGGCAGGGGGTGCAGGTGGTCCATCGTGAGCAGTTGCGCAAAGCCCAGGATGGCATTGAGCGGGGTGCGCAGCTCATGGCTCAGGCGCGAGAGGAAGCCGCGCTGAGAGATGGCCACGCGCTCGGCGGCATCGCGCTCCAGCGCCAGCTGGGCCCGCGCTTTTTCCTGGGTGACGTCGCGGATCACGCCGATGACCCGCTGCACCTCGTCCGAGTCATCCCCGTTGTCCGGCAGGCTGCCCAGGGTCTCCAGATAGCGGCTTTGGCCACCTGGCAGCGGCACGCGCACGGTCAACCGAAACACGCTGCGGTTGGTGACGGCGTCGCGGAAGGCCTGGTCGGCACGGCGGCGATCCTCGGGGGCCATGCGTTGCAGCAACTCGGGCCCCGTCAGGGTGACGGCCACCTGCGGCAAGCCATAGAGGGCGGCGGCCTGGGCGTCCAGCATCACCTCGGCCCCATCGGCATCCACCTCGAACAGACCCAGTTCCGCTCCCACGACGGCCAGCTCCCAGCGCCGATGCGCCCGGGCAATGTCCTGCTGATAGAGCTGCTGGCGTTTAAGGCCTCGACGGATCACGAGGTAACCGATCAGGGACAGCGCCACGGCAGCCAGCGTGACACTGCCGATGAGGATCTGCTCCGTGACGCGCGAGGCATGTCCCAGGTTGCGGCTGAAGGCGATCTCCGCATTGAACAGGGCCTGGTTGATGCTGTGGATCTGGGTCAAGGTGGCCTTGACTTCGTCGTCAGAGGCCTCTCGCTTGATCTCGTCACGCAATTGGGGTGCGATCTCTTGCAGCCGGGCAATGAGGCGATCGCCCTCGATCCAGGCATCCAGCGAATCCTTGAACAAGGCTTCATCGCCGAAGTGCCGAAAGAGCTCGATCATCCCGTCGATGTCGTCGGGGTGGTTGCCGCCATCGATGAAGGCTTTGCGAACCGTGGGCCAGTCCAGAGGGGCGTGCATCATGCCCTCACGGGCACGCCTGTCTCCCAGGGGCACCTTCAGCGCTTGTTCGAACAAGGCGTATTCCATGGGATCGCTTGTGTTGGCGTAGACCAGCAGGTGCTGCACCGCCTCATTGCGCGACTTGGACCACAAGCTCTCGCCACCGACGTAAGCACGCACGGCGCCCAAGACCTTGACGCTGCCGATGGCCAGGGCCCCCACCAAAATCACGATCACCACGGAAGGGGCCAGCATGTACAGATAGAGGCGCCAGGCCGGCGGTCTGCGGACTGATGGCGTCATCCGGGCTCTTCCTCCACTGATGGGTGCAGGGTGGCTTGCACCACCGGGGTGCTCTCACGCTATCAGAAAGCCGCGGCGCTGAAAAGCGAGGTGGCCAGCAAGGGGAGGCCGTTGTGCAACTACAGCACAGGGTGAAGCAAGCTCAGATGAGGCAAGACCGGTTGGGCTTGCGCACGGCCTGCTTGAACGGCCGCTTGCAGTCCGGGCAGGCGCGCGGCCATCTCGCTGGCGGAGCTGCCCAGCCCGCGCACCACGCACAGTGCAGCGGGTTGGGCGGATGCAAACCGTTCGACGTTTGCCGGGCTCAGCAGGCCGCCGATGGCCACGACTGGAGCCGGGCTGTGCTGCACCCACCAGCGCAGATTATCCTGGCCTTGCGGGACCCAGGGCATGTCCTTGGTGGTCGTGGGCATGACCGGGCCGCAGGCGATCAGGCTGGCACCGCAACCGGCCGCGCGGGCCAGTTCCCAGGCGCTGTGCGAGCTCAGGCCCAGGACCACGTCATGGCGTGCCGACAAGATCTGTTCGCGTGCGGCCAGGTCGAGCGATAGCAGGTCCTCCTGACCGAGGTGCAGGCCCAGCTTCAGGCCCGGCTTCAGGTGAGGCTGTTGCAGGCGTTGCAGAGCCTGCTGCCAGTGGTCGTTGATGAACAGCAGGGCCTGGTGGCGGATGCAGCTGTCGGTGCTGGCATCGATGTGGGCCTCGACGCCCTCTCTGGCCTTGTGCCGCAGTTGCAGGCAGCGCAAGCCCGCCTGGGCCGCAGCGTCGAGCTGGGTGCTGTCAGGCAGGATGCCGTAGAGGCCATCGGCCGGCGCTTGGAATGGCCGGAACAAGGGTGTGCTGCTGCCGTCTTCCTGGTTCTGGCCGTGCGTGAGTTGCCAGGGCAGGTCCTGGCCGATGCCCAGATAGGGCAGAGGCCCCAGCGCATGGGCCGCACTGGCCATCACCGGGCCGGGGCCCTGGCCGGCGGCATGTGCATGGCGCAAGGCCTGGGTGGTCAGCATCTTGGCCAGCACGACTGCATCGGCGCTGACGTGGCCGAGTGCCAGTGCGCTGGCGGCGGCGCTCGCAAACGTGCAGCCACTGCCGTGGTGATCGCGCGTGGGCACACGGCGGCTGCACAGCCAGCCCTGCGCGTGAGGCGTGTCCAGCCAGTCCATGGCCCAGTCCGCACCCCGTGTCGAGCCAGGCGCGTCGCCACCGGTGATAACGACGCTATGGGCGCCCATGGCCCGCAGCAGCGAGGCCAGCTGGGGCAGCTCGTCAGCGGGGCCATCGTGGCGCGCAGGCTTGCCCAGCAGGCGCAAGGCCTCGGCGCGATTGGGGGTGATCAAGGTGGCCAGGGGCAGCAGCTCGCGTCGGTATGCCTGCACCACGGCTTCGTTGCTGAAGGCCGCCCCACCGGCTGAGGCCCCCAGCACAGGGTCGATCACCAAGGCCAGATCGGGCTGCTGGGCACGGCGTTGCCGCACCCATTCGGCCACGGTGTTGATCAGCGTGACGTCACCCAGCAGGCCGGTCTTGATGACTTGCGGGGACATGTCTTCACCGAGCGCCTGCATCTGTGCCAGCAACTGGCTGGGCGAGACGGGGAAGATCGCGTCCACGCCGGTGGAGCGCTGGGCCGTGAGGCTGGCCACGATGGGGCACAGGTGCACGCCCATGGCGTCGGCGGCGCGCTGGTCGGCACTCAGGCCGGCGCCGCCGCTGCTGTCATGGCCGGCGATGCTCCAGATGATGGGGGGGCGTGGCTGGTCTGGCATCACAACAACACGAAGGGCTGGCCACCCACGGGCGTGGTGGCCACGGCCACATCGCTGGTGGGCATGAGGCCGGCCTTGAAGCCCGTGCGGCCGCCTTGAACGGCGTGCGCAAAGGCGCGGGCCATGCCAACCGGGTTGCCCGATTGGGAGACGGCCGAGTTCAGCAGCACCGCGTCCATGCCCAGCTCCATGGCGGCTGCGGCATGCGAGGGCGCGCCCAGGCCGGCATCGACGATCAAGGTGATGTCTGGCAGGCGGGCACGCAGGGTGCGCAAGGCCCAGGGGTTGAGCAGGCCCAGACCCGAGCCGATGGGCGCGGCCCAGGGCATGAGGATGCGGCAGCCGGCATCGACCAGGCGTTGTGCACTGACCAGGTCATCGGTGCAGTAAGGCAGCACGACGAAGCCATCCTGATGGAGCTGGCGCGCGGCCTCGACCAGCTCGAATGGGTCGGGTTGCAGCGTCTGTTCGTCGCCCACCACTTCGAGCTTGATCCAGCTGGTGCCCAGCAGCTCGCGGGCCATGTGGGCCAGGTTGATGGCCTCGCGCGCGCTGCGGCATCCGGCGGTGTTGGGCAGCAGGTGGGCGCCGCGCTCCTTGGCCGTGTCACGGATGATCTGCACGAAGCCGTTGTCGCCACCACCTGGCACGGCCAGTGTGCGCTTGAGGCCCAGCGTGAGCACCTGCGAGCCTGAGGCCTCGATGGCTTCACGCAAGACCTGGGGTGAGGGGTAGCCGGCGGTGCCCAGCAGGAAGCGGCTGGAGAGCGTGGTGTCGCCAATGGACCAGGTGTCCGTCATGTCAGGTCTCCTTCAGATGGTGAGCTGGTGGCTGACGTCTTCATCTTCAGCCACCAGTGATGGGCGAGAAGCACAGCACGGCATCGCCGTCTTGCAGGATGTGATCGCTGCGAGCCCCACGTGACACGAACTGGCCATTGACAGCAGTGGCCACCTGCTCTGGTTGCTTGTTCAACCGTGGCAGCAGGGCGTCCAGCGCCTGCGCTAGGTTGCTGCCTGCGGACAGCTCAAGCGGCCCGTGGTCTGTGCGGATCTGGATGGTGGCGGGTTGGGCGGCGGTGGACATGTCGCGAGAAGTAGGTCAATGAGGTGCGGCGACTTCGTCGGGCTGCAGTGCGCCCCACTGTTCACTGATCAAGCCAGCTTGAGTCAAGGCCTCATCCATGATGGACGGCGCCAGCAGCCAGCCATGCCGGTACAGGCCATTGATGCGCACCAGGCCGGGCTCGATCTGGATCTGCGGGCGGTGGTCTGGCAGGGCGGGGCGCAGGTTCACATCCATGCGCAGGATGCGGGCCTCGGCCAGCTCCGGGATGATGCTGTGCGCAGCGGCCATCAGCTCGACGGCAGAGCGCAAGGACATAGGCGAACGGTCTTCACTTTCGATCTCGCTGGCCCCGATCAGCACGACATCACCGGGCCGGGGCACGATGTAGACGCGGTGGCGCGGGTGCAGCAGGCGAACCGGGCGTTGCAGGCCGATGCCGGGCGCATGCAGCCAGACGACTTCACCGCGCACGCCACGCACCGGCAGGTCGGGCCGGGCGCCGGTGCCGCGCACATCGAGGACCAGGTCGAAGTGTTGGGTCCGTTCGTCGCAGCCTAGGGTGTCGCGATGGTTCAGTGTGTGAGGCGTCACGCCATGCACGGTGCGCGACCAATGCCATTGCACACCTCGTGCGTCGTCATGCAGGGCTTGCAAGGTGCGCACTGAATCGATGTGGCCTTCGCCATGCAGCATCCAGGCATGCAGCGGGCCCGAGGTGCCGTGCAGGCAAGGTTCGAGTTGCTGCAATTGCGAGGCACTCAAGGCTTCGGGTGGCTGTGCTGCATGAGCAAAGGCCGGGCCAGAGATGTCCAGCCGAGCCAGCACACGCCGTGCCGCGCCCAGGTCGCTGCCATGGGCCACCATCAGGCTGCCGCGGCGCGAGAAGCTTGGTGCCGGGCTGACGCGTGCCGCGAGGGCCTCGGTGATCTGCGCCCAGCGCTCGATCGAGTGCCAGCCTCGTCCAGCCACATCGGGCTCGGCGGTCTCCAGCTCGGCCAGCGGGCTGAGCATGCCAGCGGCGGTGAAGCCGGCGGCACCGTGGCCATCGTGTGCGGGCTGTGGCCCGGCGGCCGGGTCGAACACGCTGACCTGGTGGCCTTGATGCGACAAGGTCCAGGCCAGCAGACGACCGAGCAGGCCGGCACCTGCGATGCCGATGCGCAGAGACTTGCCTGACATGACGTTTCCTACTGCTGGGACGATGAGGCGAGCCCGATTCAGGCTGCGGGCTTCTCGGCCTTGATCGGGATGTAGAGCTCGCCACCCACTTGCTTGAACTCTTCGGACTTGGCCGCCATCCCACGGGCGATGGCATCGCCATCGCCCACGCCTTGTGCAGCGGCAAACTCGCGCACCTCCTGCGTGATCTTCATCGAGCAGAACTTGGGGCCGCACATCGAGCAGAAGTGCGCCACCTTGGCCGCGTCCTTGGGCAGGGTCTCGTCATGGAAATCGCGCGCCGTCTCAGGGTCCAAACCCAGGTTGAACTGGTCCTGCCAGCGGAAGTCAAAGCGCGCTTGCGAGAGCGCATCGTCACGCGCACGCGCACCCGGGTGGCCCTTGGCGATGTCAGCCGCGTGCGCCGCGATCTTGTAGGCGATCAGGCCTTGCTTGACGTCATCGCGCTTGGGCAGGCCCAGGTGCTCCTTGGGTGTGACGTAGCACAGCATGGCCGTGCCCATCCAGCCGATCATGGCAGCTCCAATCGCCGAGGCGATGTGGTCATAGCCCGGGGCGATGTCGATGGTCAGCGGGCCCAGGGTGTAGAAGGGCGCTTCGTGGCAGTGCTTGAGCTGTTCGTCCATGTTCGCCTGGATCATGTGCATGGGCACGTGGCCAGGGCCTTCGATCATGGTCTGCACATCGTGCTTCCAGGCCACTTGCGTCAGCTCGCCAAGGGTCTTGAGCTCGGCGAACTGGGCTTCGTCATTGGCGTCGCTGAGCGAGCCGGGGCGCAGGCCATCGCCCAGCGAGAAGCTCACGTCGTACGCCTTCATGATCTCGCAGATGTCTTCGAAGTGCGTGTAGAGGAAGTTCTCCTTGTGGTGCGCGATGCACCACTTGGCCAGGATCGAGCCCCCACGCGAGACGATGCCCGTGCGGCGGTTGGCCGTCAGGTGGATATAGGGCAGGCGCACACCGGCATGGATGGTGAAATAGTCCACGCCTTGCTCGGCCTGCTCTACCAGCGTGTCACGGAAGATCTCCCAGGTGAGGTCTTCTGCCACGCCGCCCACCTTCTCCAGGGCCTGGTAGATGGGCACGGTGCCGATGGGCACGGGACTGTTGCGCACGATCCAGTCGCGCGTGGTGTGGATGTGCTTGCCGGTGGACAGGTCCATCACCGTGTCGCCGCCCCAGCGAATGGACCACACCAGCTTTTCCACTTCCTCTTCGATCGACGAGGTCACGGCCGAGTTGCCGATGTTGGCGTTGATCTTGACCAGGAAGTTGCGGCCAATGGCCATCGGCTCTAGTTCGGTGTGGTTGATGTTGGCGGGAATGATGGCGCGGCCACGGGCCACTTCATTGCGCACGAACTCAGGAGTGATCTCGCGCGGGATCATGGCGCCCATCGGGTTGCCCTTCAGGCGCGCTTCACGCTCGGCATCGACGCCATACTTGCTGCGCCAATCCTCGGCCAGATCCAGGCGGCGCTGGTTCTCGCGCAGGGCCACGAACTCCATCTCGGGCGTGATGATGCCTTTGCGCGCATAGTGCATCTGCGTGACGTTATGGCCAGCCTTGGCGCGGCGTGGCTGACGTTGCAATGCCGCCGCAGCACTGCGCAGGGCGGCCATGCGCTCGTCATGGCGTTCATCGGCCTTGAGGCCATCGTCCACAGCCTGGATGCTGCGGCCTTCGTACAGCTCGGTGTCACCACGTGCGACCACGGCGGCTTCGCGCACGGGCGGCAGGCCCTTGGTCACATCGATCGGCACGTTGGGGTCGGTGTAAGGGCCGGAGCAGTCGTACAGCGTGACGGTCTCGCCATTGGTCAGGCTCACTTCACGCATGGGCACACGCACACCATCGTGACTGCCTTGCACATAGACCTTGCGCGAGGCAGGCAGGGGTTCACGCGTCAGGCGCGTGAGTTCATCGAGCGCTTGCAGGGCGACAGCGGTATCGGGGGCGTTCATCGGCGGCTCCTTCGGATGGCGGTGGCAACACATGCTCCGAGGGGTGCCTGGGCCGAGCGGGTCGGCAGCGCGCTGGGGCGGGTGATTCGTCGTCAAGGAGACGAGGACAGTCCCATCGCGTCAGGTACGGCTCTTCTTTCGCCGGTATGAACCGGATCAAGTTCAGCGGGTTCGGTATCCCATCTCAGCGCCAGCTCGATTCGCATCTGGCACACCCCGGAGCAACGCCCAGTGTAAGCGCAAGCCATGGGCCAAGCCAGCTACCGAGCCAGAAAGCGGGCGTAAAAAAAGAAAGCCCGGTCGATGAGGACCGGGCTGGATTGCGCTGAGCCTTGTGGCTCCAGGGGCTGGCTTCAGGGGCGATAAGCGGTTTCCACCACGGTGCCGCTGCGGGGGGCGGTGCTGCCCATCATCGAAGCCTTGCCGGTGGATGCGATGTCGCTGCCGTTGTCGGGCTGGCTCGTGGTCTTGAAGCCGACAATGTGGTTTTTGAAATCGGCCAGGACCTTATTGGCCTCATGGGGCGTGGGCCCAAAGAGTGCCAGCAGCAAGGCCAGAGGCGCAATGGCGAACAGCGGTCGCATGGTACAGATTGGGGAAAGCCTGGAGTGAATCGGAGTGAAAGACAGTTTAGGAATCGAGGACGGGCTCAGCCATCCCCGGCACAGGGGGGGAAGATCCCCCGACCGTGGGGGTGCCCTGCGTTCAGTCCTGGTGGATGTGGATCACGCGGCGGTGATCTTTGGCCGGCGATGTGCTGCTTTGACCGCAGTTGCCGCAGCCATGGCCGCAAGAGGCCGCTCCGGTGGGCGAGCCCGATATGCCGCAACCATCTTGTGAAATGGGGCTTGGGGCGTTGGCCGGTGGCTGGGGCTTGACGAGGCCTTTCAAGCCGGGCCACCAGCGGCGCGCCAGGTAAACAGCCGCCGCAGCACCGATGGCCATGGTCACGAGGGTTTGCCAATCGAGGTGCTGCATGTCAGCCTCCCCAACGCAAGGCCAGGTGGTAGACGGCAAACGAGGCCAGGTAGGCCAGCGTGAACATATAGCCCAGCATGATCATCGGCACGCGCCAGCCATTGGTCTCGCGCCGTGTCACGATCAATGTGGACAGGCACTGTGGCGCATACACATACCAGGTCATGAGGGACAAGGCCGTGGGCAGGGACCAGGCGTGCCTGATCAAACCCTGCAATGCACTGGACAACTCATCGCCCGTCTGCGACATGGAATAGACCGTGCCCAGCGCCGCCACCGCCACTTCTCGCGCGGCCATGCCCGGCACCAGGGCGATGCAAATTTGCCATGTGAAACCGATGGGCGCGAAGATCACCTCCAGCGCACGGCCGGCCATGCCTGCCAGGCTGTATTCGATGGCCGGGCCCGTGGCGCCAACCGGTGGCGAGGGGAAGTTCGACAGAAACCACAGGATGATCATCAGCGACAGGATGATGGTGCCCACGCGCTTGATGAAGATGCTGGCGCGCTCCCACAAACCCAGCGCCAGATTGCGCAGATGGGGCACGTGGTAGTCGGGCAGCTCCATCAGCAAGGGCTGGGCGCCGCCTTGCTTCATCAGCTTCTTGAGCACCAGGGCCACCAGCATGGCCGAGAGGATGCCCGCCATGTACAGCGCGAACAACACCAGGCCTTGCAGGTTGAAGATGCCCCACACGGTGCGGCTCGGGATGAAGGCCGCGATCAGCAGCGCGTACACGGGCAGGCGTGCCGAGCAGGTCATCAAGGGCGCGATCAGGATGGTGACCAGGCGATCTCGCGGTTCGGCGATCGTGCGCGTGGCCATGATGCCGGGGATCGCGCAGGCGAAGCTTGACAACAGGGGAATGAAGGCGCGGCCTGACAAGCCCACGCTGCCCATGATGCGGTCGAGCAAGAAAGCTGCACGAGGCAGATAGCCGGAGTCTTCCAGCGCGAGGATGAACCCGAACAGGATGAGGATCTGCGGCAGGAAGACGAGCACGCTGCCCGCACCGCCGATCACGCCATCGACCAGCAGGCCGCGCAGCATGCCGTCGGTCATGTGGGCCTTGACCCAGTCGCCCACCAGGCCCATGCCGCTGTCGATGAAGTCCATGGGCCACTTGGCCCAGGTGAACACGGCCTGGAAGACCAGGAACATCAGGGCGGCCAGGATCATCGGGCCCATGACGGGGTGCAGCACGTAGCGGTCCAGCACGGCCGTCAGGTGCGAGCCCTGCTCGGGCATGGCCACGCAGCGCGCCAACAGCTTGCTCACGCGCTGGTGCGTGTCTTCCACCGTCGTCTGCGCGATGCGCTGCATGGGCCGCGGCGTGGCGGGCTGGGGCAAGGCGGCCCAGTCCAGCTTGTCGAGCTGATCGAGCAGGGCGCGCTCGCCACCGGGGCGCACGGCGACGGCTTCCACCACGGGGATGCCCAGCTCGGCTTGCAGGCGAGGCACGTCGATGTGGATGCCGCGCTTGGTGGCCAGGTCCATCATGTTGATGGCCAGCACCATGGGCACGCCCAGGGTCTGCAACTCCAGCACCATGCGCAGGTTCAGGCGCAGGTTGGTGGCGTCGACCACGCAGACCAGCCCGACCGGCGGCGACTCGCCAGCGCGCACGCCCGCGATCACGTCGCGGGTGATGGCTTCATCGGGGGTGGCGGCCAGCAGGCTGTAGGCGCCGGGCAGGTCCAGCAGGCGCCAGTGTTGGCCGCCAGGTGAGACGAACTGCCCTTCCTTGCGCTCGACGGTCACGCCAGCGTAGTTGCCGACCTTCTGCTTGGCACCGGTCAGGCGGTTGAAGAGGGCGGTCTTGCCGCAGTTCGGATTGCCGACCAGGGCGATCAGCGGCGAGCCTGACACGTCGGGGGTGACTGCCGCCATGGATCAAATTCCTCGTACGGGCCGATGCGGGTGGGGGTGTGTCGGGGCGCTGTCTCGGGGAGGTCAGGCTCAGGCCAGCACCACTTCGATCAAGGAGGACTCCAGCTTGCGCATCGCGAAAGTGCTGGTGCCCACACGCACGGCCAGAGGGCCTCGGCCAAAGAAGATGCGGCGCAGCACCTGGACGCGCTCGCCGGGCACGAAACCCAGCTCCATCAGGCGGCGTTTGAGGGCGCCGCCGTCATGGTGGCCGGCCTGGATGCCCTGGATGGTGGCCACCGCCCGGACGGGCAGCTTGTCCAGCGTGGTGGCGGGCGACTGGCCTGAATGAGGGTGGCGTTGCGATTTCATGACTGCATTCTAGGACTAAATGCGAACGATTCGCAATGAGATTGGTTGATCTACATCACGGAAGATGGGATTAACTCCCGCGATCAGGGGGCGTCTCTTCATCATGTCGGCAGATTGGTGTGGCGGCTGAAGCTTCAAGGGCGACAGGCATGGGGCCATGAATGACCTTGGCAGGCGATGTCAAAGCCTGGCCGTTGTCGACAAGACAAAAGTGGATGCGGGGTGGAGGATGGCGATCTGACGTTTTTTGCACCCTCCGCCTCATCGCCCTTGCCATGCCGTCGCGTTGTGACGTTGTGAAGATGATTATTGTTATGTTGTATAACAAAATACCAGGCAGAGTCCGTAACGCTTCAACGAACACGCATGCACCATCGCAAGGGTGTCGGCCAGTGGGGTCGACCGATTTCACGCTTCTGGCAGATCGGCCTGGGCTTGTGGCTGATGCTGGCCTGGCATGGGCTGGCCTTGGCCTACAACTACGCCGGCAACTACACCTTTGCCGCCCGCTGGAACGAGTGGGGGCGCACCACCTCCGGGGGCATCACGACCTACCCGGAGGAGTTCGGCAACCTCAATGAATACGACGTCTGTCCGCCCAAGGAACTGAGCACGATGTTCCCCAGCGCGGTGGTGCCGGGCAATATGCAGCAGACCTGCAACAACCTGTGGAAGGCCCTGATCGAGTCCAGCTACGGCCTGAGCAGTTCGACGTCGAAGACCCGCGCCAAGGATTTGTCGGAAGACTGGATCATTGACTTCGTGGACCCCAGCGACTCGATCAACAATTACTGGTTCAACTGGTACGGCAACCAGTATTTCGGCGCGCCGTTTCTGTGGGGCAACCCGTCCGTGCTGCGCTTTGTCTATCCCCTGACCTTGTCGGGCGGGCCGCACAACGGCGAGTCGGTGCTGGGCAACAGCAACCTGCTTGCATTCAGCGACAAGCTCTTCGTGATGCTCGACAACGATGGCTCGCTGAGCTACTACTGGTACGGTGTGGCCGGGCTGCTTTACTACGACGCGCCAGCGACCAAGTTCACCAATGGCTCGTGGAACGGTCAGACCCTGACCAGCAAATTGCAATACATGATTGGCGCGGAGCAGTCGGCGTTGTACTTCCTGGAAGGCCCCAGCACGCTCCATGTGTTCGACTACAACCTCAACTGGCAGCGCACCGAAACCGTGGCGTTGGGCAATGAGTTGTCGGGCTACACCATGGGCGACTTGGTGGACAACAAGATCCCCGGCTACACCTACATCGGCTGGGACGTGGGGCCCATCGTCATCGGCGTGACGGCCCTGCGCCCGCTGGACCACATCGAGGTGACCACGGCAAGCACATCGGGCATCGCGGGCGTGCCCAACACCTTCACACTCAAGGCCTGCGCCACGGCCGATTGCAGCACGTTGTACACGCGCGGGGTGACGGGCACCTTGCTGATGTCGGATGGCAGCAGCGCGGCTTTCACGATCGCGTCGGGCAGCAGCACGACCTCGGTGTCCTTGACCGTGGCCACGGCGCCAGCTGCGGGCTATGTCGCAACCAGCCTTAGTGGCTTGTCGATGACGCCGATCGGCACGCCTTCGCTGTACTGCGGCTTTGGCGTCACGGCCACGAGTTCGTCCAGCTGCAACTACCCGGTCTATGCGCCGCTGCACCATGTGTCGGTGACCACCAGTGCTTCGTCTGGCCTGACCTGCACGCCCACCATCTTCACCATCCAGGCTTGTGGTGACGCGGCCTGCAGCACGACCTATGTTGGCGGCTTGAGCGGCACCTTGAACCTGTCTGGCGCAGGCGCCACGGTCAAGCCCGCCAGCAGCAATGCTTTCTCGATCTCGGCGGGTGCATCGACGCAGACGGTGAGTGCGCAGGTCACGGTGGTGCCGGGCACGGGCTATGTGACGGTGGGTGTCAGTGGCTTGTCGATGACGCCTTCGGGCTCGCCTTCGCTGTATTGCGGCCTGGGTGTGGCGGCGTCCAGCGGGGGCACGTGCAACTACAGCGTGAACACGGCGGGGCTGCTGCTGTCCGTGCCCAACCAGGTGTCGGAGACCTCGACCGCCTTCACGGTGACGGCGGTCAAGCAGGGCACCAGCACCGCCTCGTGCACACCGGCCTTCGCCAACGTCAGCAAGACGATCAACTTCAAGTGCAGCTACAGCAACCCCGGCACCGGCACCTTGCCGGTACGCGTGGCGGGTGCGGCCTTGAACGCGGGCAACAGCGTCGCGTCAGCCTGCGATGGCACAGGGGCCGGCGTGAGCCTGAGCTTCGACGCCAGCGGCATGGCCACGACCAGCATGCTGTATGCGGATGTGGGGCAGGTGTCGCTGAGCGGGAGCTACACCGGCTCGGGCTCGGATGCGGGCCTGAGCATGTCGGGTAGCACCAGCTTCATCGCTTCACCGGCCTCGTTCGGCATCAGCGGCGTGACGGCCGCCCCCTTGACAGCGGGCAATGCCTTCTCGGCCACGGTCACGGCGCGCAACAGCGCAGGCGCGGCCACGCCCAACTTCGGCAAGGAGAGCGCGGTCACCAGTGACTACGTGCGCCTGTCGTGGACCAAGTACCGGCCCACCGGCAGCAATGCCTCGTCGGGCACCTTGTCAGGCACAGGCACGGTGGTGTCGCCCACCTTGTCATCGAGCAGCTTCAGCGGCGGCGCGGTCACGGTCAACGATCTGAAGTGGTCGGAAGTGGGCACGGGCGACATCGCGGCCTCCCTGGTCAGCGGCAGCTACCTGGGCTCTGGCAACACGGTCACGGGCAGCACGGGCAGCACTGGCGCGGTCGGGGCTTTTCAGCCGCATCACTTCACAGTGGGCCTGACGCCTGCTTGCGGCACCTTTGTCTACAGTGGCCAGCCGCTGAGCTACTTCACCGTGACGGCTGCCAACGCCACGGGCGGTACCACGAGCAACTACGATGGCACGGTCAACACCTCACCCAACTATGCGAAGGCGGTCACGCTCACGGCGCAGGGCGCGACGGGCTCGCTCAGCCCCAGCAGCATCAGCGCCAGCAGCTTTGTGAGCGGCGTGGCCTCGCTGTCGTCGGGCAGCAGCACCACCCCGACCTTCACGTTCACGAACAAGCTGACGGCGCCTGCGTCGCTGGCGCTGCGGGCCACGGACACCAGCGGGGTGACCTCCAACCCCGCGAGCGGTGGCTCGGAGCAGACTGTCACGGTCCGCAGTGGCCGGCTCAAATTGAGCAACGCCTTTGGCTCCGAAAAGAGCAGCCTGAGCATGGCGGTGCAGGCCCAGTACTGGAACGGCAAGGCCTGGGTGATCAACGGCAGTGACGCGTGCACGAGCCTGTCGGCGGGCTCGGTGGTGCTCAGCGGCTATGTCGACAGCAAGGGCGCCTCGACATCGTCCTGGTCGACATCTTCATCCAGTTTGTCCATCTCTGGCGGCAACGGGACCTTGACCTTGAGCGCGCCCGGCGCGGGCTCGACGGGCAGCGTTGACATCGCGCTCAATCTGGGCAGCACCACGACGGATCAGTCGTGCCTGGCCAATCACCCCGCCTCGACCGGTGCGGGCCTGAGCTGGCTGCGCTCGCAAAACGGCAGTGCCAATGCCTGTGCGGGCGTGAGCACCTATGACCGTGATCCGTCCGCGCGGGCCACCTTTGGCGTGTACTCGCCTGAGTCGAAGAAGCTGATCTTCATCCGCGACCTGTACTGAGCCCGGTCACGGTTGGTGCATCAGCGGCGGGTGTCGCGCCAGCGTGCGCGGCGGTACTGCATGGGCGTCTCGCCGGACCAGCCCTTGAAGGCGCGCGAGAAGGCGCTTTGCTCGGCAAAGCCCAGCAGCAGGGCGATATCGGGCAGGGACAGCTTGTTGTCTTGCAGATAGCTCTTGGCCAGCTGGAAGCGCAGGTCGTTGAGGATCATCTTGTAGCGCAGACCGCGTTCGTTGAGGCTGCGGTAGAGCGTGCGCTCGGCCATGCCCATGCGCTGCGCGACCACGCCGAACTCAGGTGTGCCATCTTGCAGGCACATGGCGATGTGATGGCGCAGCTGGTTGAGCAGGGTGTCCTTGGTCGGCAATGACTTGAGCATGGCCTCGGCCTGCTGCTCCAGCACGCCGGTGAGGTGCGGGTCATTGGCGCTGGTGGGGCGCGCGTCCATGTCCTTGATGGGCAGGCGGATCACGAGCGCCGCGCAGTTGAAGACCACGGGGCACTGGAAGAAGGCCTCGTAGGGCGTCACGTCGGCGGGCGGTGGGTGCGGGAACTCCACGCGGTTGGGCCGGGCATCGGCGCGGCTGGAGTGGCTGCGGATCAGCGTGATGAAGCCGGCGGCCAGCACCTCGTCCGACAACCAGGGCGAGTGGCCGGGCTGCGGGTCCCACCACATCACGAGGTCTTCGCCCTCCAGCCGGACCTCCGTGGGTGTCATGTTGTGCAGCAGGGGCTGGAAGCGGCTGAAGCGGCTCAAGGCCTGCCACAGCGAGTCGCTGAAGATGGCGAGATAGCCCAGCACGCCGATGTGGTGCGGTTGCAGGCAGGCGCCGATGGCCAGGCCGAGGTTGGGGATGGGGTGGGCGCGTTGCAGTTGATCGAGCAGCGCCCACCAGGTGGTGATGGGCATGCGTGGCTCGTCCTTGAGCGCCATCAGGCGCGCGCGCAATTCGGGCAGATTCAAGCCAGCCCGATCAAGGTAGTCCAACAGCAGGCTGGCGGTCGAGCCCGCCACGTAGATCGCGGAAAAAGGCATCCGCCGAGAATACCAGCACCCCTTGTCTGCCAAGGGGCTTGGGCTGCTAGCTCAGGTCGACCAGGCTCTTGAAGCGCTTGCTCAGGGTGCTGCCCAGGGTGACCTCGCCGGTGGCGGCCACGGTGATGGCGCCCAAGGGCGCGCAGTGGTGGGTTACGCCATGCGGTGCCACGCCTGGATCGGCCACCTTGGGCCACAGGACGTTGCCCAGCGCGGTGCGGGCGGGGATGAGCCAGTAGTCGCCGGTCTCATAACGGTTGTCTTGCGCACCCTTGTTGAACTGGATGGCGATGCCGTCTTCCAGCGTGAGCCAGCTGCCTTCTTCGATGAGCAGGGCCATGTCGTCGGCCAGGTCGGGGTAGCCGTCGCCATTGACCTTTTGCAGGCCGTGGTCCCAGCGGCGCAGCACGGTTTGCAGGCGGGGCGGGGCCGTGGTGCTGGCCTCGGCGGCCGATGCCGGGGCGCTGGCGGCTTCGTAGGTGAGCTGCGATTTGTCCAGGTCGATCCCGGTGAGGCGCAGCAAGGGGCCGGGCTGGCCACCCAGCTGCTGCGCATCCACGCAGAGCTCGACGATGTCGCCCACGGCCAGGCTCAGGCTGGCATCGCGCCAGCCATCGGCCAGCACGATGGTCTTGTTGCTGCTGTTGACTTGAGCCACCGGAAACTCAACGCAGCCGTTTTCGCGCGACCAGACGAAAGTGGGCTTGTCGGCCAGCGTGCCGCCGCGATGCACCTCGACGCGGTAGAGCTGGTTCTCCAGGCCGCGGTAGCCCGATTGCGGCGACACGACGCAAGGCTTGGCGCCTTCGCTGGGCAGCGTCTGAGAGGCCTTGACTTGCAGGAAGCCGCGTGGTCGGCTGGGTGTCAGGCTGGCCTGGAAGAACTTGTCCCACCAGTCCTGCACGAACTTGGGCTTGGTGGCGTCCACGTCCGTGCTGAGCCTGATGGTCTTGACCTGCCAGATGAGCTGGGCGCGCGAGCACGTGTCCGGCCCATTGAGTGCCACCTCGCGCAAGGCGACAGGGTCATTGGCTCGGGCAGGGTCATCGGCCTGCAGTGCGCTGACGTGCCGCTCCCAGGCATCAAGGTAGACCATGTAGCTGGCGTTGATCTCCAGCGCCGGGGCCGGAGATGGCAGCCAGGGCTGGGCCGGCAACTTGGCGTCGCCGGAGGTGAAGGCCACATCGTTGTCGTTCTCGCATAGCCAGCCGTCGACGTAGTAGTGGCCTTTGCCGATGGCGAAGTTCTTGATGAAGTGCTTGCTGGTGTTGTTGGCATCCAGGTAGCTGTCGTTCAACACGAAGCCACCCGAGGCTGGGCCGCCGTGTGGTCCGATCAGGTCTGCGGCCAGGCTGCGGATGCTGTGCAGCAAGATGGCCTGGCGCTCGTTGGCGTCGGCATCGAGCTCGACGCGGCCCTGCTGTTGCAGCACACGGCTGTAGTGCTTGAGCGGGTCGAAGCTGTTGCGGGAAAAATCGCCTTTCATGGCTGGTCTCCTGGCTGAATGTCAGTTGGCCAGCACGATGCCCACCTGGGCACCGGCCGGCGAAAACTCGTCCACGCGCTGGCGCAGGTTGCGCATGCGCTGGGGCTGGTAGAGGTCGTGGTAGACGCCCATCTCCGATTCGTCATGGGCGCCGTTGGTGATCGCGCGCGCGCAGTGCGGCGCCAGGCGCGCGTAGGTGGGCGTGCCGTAGCGCGTGCTGTCGAACACGGGGCGCACGCGCAGCCGTTCCACTTCCTTGGCGGCGTCCTTGTCGGCATCGGGCCGGGTGCTGTTCTCGACGGAGGCTTCCACGCCGTCGGGCTGGCACTCGTACCGCCTCGGTGTGCGAGAGCCCGGGGTGACATAGCAAAAGCGCATGCAGCCAATCTGCCTTCTGGCCACGGTGACGCGGCCCATGAAGAGGCTGTCCTCGGCCAGGTCGATGGCGTGGGTCATCACGCGGCCGATCACGGTGCAGCGCAGGATGCGGGTGTGTGCAAAGGCCAGGCGCGAGCCCGATGCACCGATGGCTTCGCATTGCGTGTTCTCGCAATTGGCACCGGTGGCGTCGACGATGCTGTCGCTGATCAGGATGGAGATGGGGTCGGTGGTGACCTCGTCGTTGTTGACCTGGATGGAGCCGACGATGCTGTGCTCGATGATGAGACAGGCGCTGCTGTCGATCAGTTCGATGCTGGGCTCGGAGGGGCGCTTGGGATCGCAATTGGGCTCCAGCGACCAGCCCGGCACCAGGGTGCTGTGACGGATGGACACCGAGGCCATGGGGCCTTGCACCTGCAGGCCGCGGCCGGCGAGCAAGATGCCGTCGAGCGTGAAGCGGCTGCCGGCTTCGCCATCGATGACCATGTTGTCGGGCCTGTCCACCTGCCAGTCCAGCAGGCGCAGCACGGGCCTGGCGCCACTGGCCGCACGCAGTTGCAAGGTATGGCCGGCCGCCAGTTTGATGTGGATGGGCTGGGCGTAGACGCCGCTGTGTTCCAGCTCGATCACCGCGTGCTGGGGCTGCGAGGCCTGTGTGTCTTTGAGCGAGCTGGCCAGCCAGGGCTCCAATGCGTTGTGCAGGGCTTCGGCCCCGTTGACGCGCAGCACGATGGCATCGGGGTGCTGCAGGAGTTCGCGGGGGTACTCGCCGCCGCCGATGTCGGCGCAGGTGCCGTGGTAGTAGGACACCAGCACGTGGCGCTTGGGCAGTTGGCGCGGCGGGAACGCGATGCGACCGCGCTCGGGGTCCAGTGCGATGTGGTTGCGTGGCGGCTGGTACTGCCAGCCGTCCAGATCGGCCACGATGATGCTGGACGCGGGAATGGGACCATGGGTCTCGATTTTTGGGTCGGGCCAGCCCGAGGCCCAGATGGCCACGCTTTGCGCGATGGTCCGGCCATCGGCGCTGGTGCCCAGTCCATAGTAGTCGGGTGAGGGATGCTGGATGTGTTCGCCGGCTTGGGCAGGTGCGGCGAAGAGGCGGCGCGACAGGGCTTGCGGCACGTCCAGTTCACCTGGCATGTGGCAGTTTGAGATGGGGCCTTCATGGCGCGGGTGGTTGAAGAGCGGTGCGTCATTGCCCAGCACGCTGAAGGTGTAGCAATGCGGCCCGACTTGCTCCAGGCAGGCGGCTGGCGCGCGGGTGACCGAGCTGGCCTGAAGCCGCCATAGAAACAAGTCGACGCTGTCGCGTCCCCAACGTCCTCGCTGGTGGTGGGATGGAGAGCGCCGCACATCGTTGCTGTGGGTCAGGGTGTCGAAGGCGCTGCCCAGGCGGGAGAGCTTGGCGATGTCGCGCAGATCGGCCGTGCCGTGAAGCTGGGCTGGCGGCATGCGCACAGAGGGCGTCTGCGCCAGCCAATGTGCGGCCTCGACGGCACGGGCGGGCCAGCCGGCCACATCGCGGACCAGGTCCATGAGCACCTGCAAAGTGCCTTTGCGGCGTCGGTAGCCCAGCGTGTGGGCCACTTCGCGCCGAGGCAGCAGGACGGCATTGCGCGCGGCCGAGCCGGCATCCTGTTCCGCATCGGCCGCCTCGCCTATGGCTTGGTGGCCAATCAGATCGGCGATGTAGGGCACGACCCAGGGCTCGCAGGTCTCGATGAACCAGTTCTCGTAGCGCTGCCAGCAATCGACTTCCAGCAGATCAACCTGTTCGTTGATGACCTGCAGCAAGGCGCGCAAGGGCCAGCCTTGTTCGCTGTCGCGCCGTTGGATCACATAGGGCAGCAGCTTGAAGAGGCGATCGTGGTCTGGTGGATAGGTGAGGGCGGGGTGCATGCCGGGCTCCTTGAATATCGTGTGTGCCGATCAAGGCTTGATCTGGTTGAGCACCAGCGTGTCGGGGACATCAGCGCTGAGCAGCACGAGCTGGGCGGGCAGCAGGCCGGTGCCGTTTGGATTTGGGCGTGCGCGCGCGGACTGGATGGCAGGCGACACCGGTGGCTTGCCGTGGATGACGGCCTGTACGGCCTGCGAGGTCTGATCGGGTGTCAGGGGCAGGCCTGATGCGACGTCGATGGTGTCGATGGCGCCGAAGGCATCCAGGTCGACCAGGTCCACACCCGGCACCGCCTGCATGACGGCCAGGGCCTCGCTGGCGGCCACGCCTTGTGCTAGCTCGCGTCTGTCAAAGCCGAAGGCCGTCAGCAAAGCGGTGCGTACCTGGGTGACCACGGGCTCCCACAGGTGGTCGGGGCTGATGCGGATCTTGGCGCTGATGATGAGCAGGCGCAGTTCACGCGCCACCACGATGAGGGGCAGATAGGGGTCGCCCAGGTCACGCAGGGCGCGGTGCAGCTGGATCATCAAGTCCGAATCGGGATCGATGGGGATGTCATCGGTGCCGGCCACGGTGAGGTGCACCACGCTGCGCCGTCCATCGCTGAGCAGGCTGGCGTCTGCCTTGCCGATGCCGGCGAAGGTGCAGGCGAAATCGGCATAGTCCGGCTCGGACACCAGCCGCTCGAGCGACTTGACGGCCAATGGCGCGTTGCGCCGTACCTGCGTGGTGTTCTCGGGGTCGGCGCCGCCCGATGAGCGCAAGGGGTTGATCACGTCCTTGACGCCCAAAGGACGGCTGGCCAGTTGCTTGATCTGCTCGGCCACGACATTGCCGGGGCGGCCAATGCCATTTCGGTAGACGGCCCGCACATTGCCGATACCGGTGGGCAGGCGGGTGCCTTCGATGCCGTTGCCGAACTGGACCGTGGTCTTGCCTTTGTCGTCGGTCTGGACGAGGTAGATCTTGTCGGTGGGGGCGCGGTCCACGAAGCCATCGGCCTCCTGCCAGCGCACGTCGTTGACGTAGACGCTGAGCGTATCTTGCGCGCCGGCCGGGGTGGCCGCGGCCAGATAGGTCAGCGGGGCTTGCTTGAGGTCGAAGCGCTGCAAGACCTTGGCGCCATCGCCATTACCCAGCGTCTCGTTGCGGGTCTCGCCATGCGTGGCCTTGACGACGTTGCCCCAGATGCCGACGGTCGCGCGCTTGTAGCGGTAGGCCAGGGGCTTGTCGAGCCAGATGAAGGTGTGGGTGCGGTCGCCGGGCAGTGGGTCGGCTGGCGCAGCTTCAGCGCTGTTGGGGGACTGACGCAGCTTGACGGCAGCGGCTAGGGTGGCGGGCAAGGCCTGGTCGCCCGCGGCACGCACGTCGTGGACGACGGCCGTGATCATCACGGGCTCGCTGGCATAGACGCCCGAGGTGCCGCTGATGTCGGTGCGTTCGCCGCTCACGATGGCAAAGCGGCCGGGCTCCAGGTCGGTGTAGAGGCCGTCGAGTTCCAGCGGCAGGCTGCTGTCTTGGCTGGCGTCGCCTTGGGCCAGGTCAGCGGTGATGGGCATGTCGGCCAAGGTCAGCTCTTCGCTTTGTGCGTAGACCGCTGTGCGCCGGATCAGCTGGAAGTTGTTGTTGCGGATGGTGTCGCTGTTGTCAACGGGGATCTCGGAAGGAGCCGAAGACGTGGCGATGGCCTTGATCCACTCATCGGCGAGTTCGAGTGCGGTGCTGTCACCGCTGCCACCATAGACGGCGCGGGCGACCTTGGGTGAGACCGCATCCACCGAAGTGATCAGCACGGGGCTGGCGGCTTTCACTGAGATCAGCCCATCACCGAAATCGGGCACCGCGCTCGCATCCACCATGACCCAAGAGCTGTTGCCGGCCACGATGCCGTCGTAGACCGCGTCCAATGACAGCTGCGAGACCAGTTCAGTGGGGTGGGTGGTATCGGCCGCGGTCTGGCCCAGTACGATGGGCCATTCGCCGTCGTCCACGGTGCGTGTGGTGGTGTTGCTGCCGCCAGTGCTTTGGCTGAACGTGGTGCTTGTGCTGGTGCGACGCGGAAAGCCGCGGCCGAACAGGCCGGCGCGTTGGCGCAAGGCCCAGACGCGGATGGCAGGCTCGGGGCTGGCGGCGTCATAGCCGGAGATGGCTTGCGAGAGGCTGTCTTTCAAGGCTGGAGCTGTGGCACTGAGCACCTTGAGGCCGGCATCGGCAATGGGTTGGAAGTTGGCGCTCAGCGAGCGCCGCAGTTGCAGGGCGTTGGCCAGCGGCTTGGAGGGCGGCTCGATCAGACTGGCGATGCGCGACTGCACCCATGCGGTGGGACGGTCTGCCGGACCACCACCTGTTGTGTTGGTGCTGCTTGAGGGGGCCGGTGACGTGGCCAAGGCGGCTGAAGCCATGATGGGGGCGCTTTCCAGGGCGCTGGCCGCTTGCACCAGCCAGGCCGATGCCGTGGCCGGCAAGGCGGTGGAGCTGGTGGTTGACGTTGTCCGCAAGGCGTTGACTTGTTCGAGTGCGGCCTGCACCTTGTCTTGACTTGGCTCGGCCGCAATGAGGTCGTTGAGCTGCTTGCTCACCTTGGTGAACTTGGCACCAGCGGGGCTGGCGGCCACCAGGGACTGGATCTGTCGTTGCCATTGCGCGAGCGTCATGCCCAGTAGCCATGGGGCGATCTGGACCGTGGTGCGATCGGCCTGCACATCGGCATCGACCGACATGATGCGAAACGGCTTGGGTTTGCGCTGGCTTTGTGTGAACTGGATGAGGAGCGGGTCGCCTGGCTTGAGACGTGTCTGCGTGCCCGCCAGTACGAGCTGGTGGCTTTTGGCGATGTCGCGGGCTTGCTGGGGCACGGTCTGGCGCAGGCCCAGCTTGTTCCAGGCGGCGCGCGCCTTGAGGTCTTGCGAGGTCTCGAAGCTCTGTGGCAGCTCGTCCTGGCCGGGCACCGTTTGGGCGCGCGAGCCCTGGGGGATGGTGATCTCCTGCGTGGTGTTGCTGTCGATGGTGTAGGCGAGGTAGACGCTGGCCGCCACGCCAGGGCGCGGCTTGTAACCCAGGAGTCTGGAAAGCTCGAACAGCGAGCGCCTCTCGGTGGCAGTGCGCAGGTAGCCTTCATTGGTGATGCGCTCCTGGTAGAAGCTCAGCACGTCGGCGACGGTGGCCCAGGCATCGAGCAGGGCGATGGCCGGATCGCCCGCATCACGCGTGCGCAAGCCAGCCAGCGGGCGCAGGGTTTGCGCGTTGGCAGCGGTGCTGTTGCTGGTCTTGTCGGCGGGCAGGGCCAGGCTGGACAGCCGCGCCTTCATCGTCTCCAGGAAAGCGCCATGGGTGCCGACACGGGCGCTCAAGGCCGATAGGCCGGGCCGGTTGGCGGTGGGCAGCGGCGTGATGGCATGGATGCCTTCGCAGCAGCCACAGCCGCAAGTGCCGCTGTCGCACCCACAGGATGTGCAGGGCTGGGTGGTATCCGTCGCGGTGCTGTTCATCTTCCGCCCTCCAGTTCCAGCGTGAGACGGCCGTTCTCGGGCAAGTTGGGATCGTTGTCCAGGCGGGCCACTTCCAGCGGGCCGATGGGCAGCCAGCCTTGATCGAGCTCGCCTTCATCACCTTCGAAGAGGCGCTGAAGACGCAGGGGCACGACGCCGGCCACGCCTTCGACGGCCTGTGCCGTGGCCACCAGCTTGCTCAGCGCAATGGACTCTCCCAGCGCGAGCGCATCGGGGTGGAAGAAGGCGGGTGCTTGCTGCGGGCCTGTGCGACCCGAGCCCAGGACTTCGAGCAGCGCGAGCTTCACGTGGGCACGCAGGTAGCCCGGCTTGACGCAGACGTGCAAGACCACGTCCAGCGGTACCGACTTGGCCGCGACGACATGCACCTCGTGCCCGATGCGGCGCACGCATTGCAGATGGGCCTGGATGCAGCGCAGCAGGGCCGGGGTCGGCGTGGCACGGCCCAAGGCGTCGATGGCGACCTGGATGATGGTGACCACACCGGTGGCCCGCATCACGGCGGCAGCGCGTTGCACCTGGCTGGCGAAGTTGCGCATGACGATGTCGGCGTAGTCGCTGGGGGTCACGGCGCGTTCGAGCTTACGCTTGAAGGCCTGTGGGATGCGCAGCCGTGCGGTGGCCGTGTCTTCGGGATCGGTGCCGCCTTGCGCCGCGATGGGGTTGCGCACGCGCAGGCCGCTGCCGTCGGGCAGCTTGTCGCGAAAGACGAGCTGGGTCAGGGCTTCGGCGCCGACCAGGCCTTTGCGGCCATTGCCGATGCGGTAGGTGGCCGAGAAAGCCTCGCCGGCCTCGGGGGCGCAGCCGCACTCGCCGTCGCCAAAGCGCAGCCAAGCCACGCGTTGGTCGTCCACCTCGACGACGAAGTGGCGGTCGTCCGGGCCGCTGTCGAGCAGGTCCAGCCGGGGCTGCCATTGCCGTGGCGAGGCGTCGGGGTGGGTGTTGAGCGCACGGCTTTTGAGCGTGATCTCGGGCAGGGCAGCCAGCACATCTTGTGTGAGAAGCGTGGAGGCGGCGGCGTGGCCGCAGTTGCCGCATTCATGGGCCTGTGCGGTGTCGGGGCAGGCAGGCAGGGGCGTGGCGAAGCTGATGTCCAGCCGCGACAACCGGGGCCGGTAGCGACCGCTTTGGTGCACCACTTCGGCCGGGTGGCAGGCGTCCTCACAGTTGACGGCCGAATCGGCAATGGGCACGGCGCCCAGGTCGTCGTGCACCCGCTGGCCATGGTCGACCAGCAGCACATTGCCCCAGGCCACGCTGACGTCCACGAGCACCTTGCAGTCGGGGGCATCGCTGGTTGCGCTCAGGCACAGCGGGAAGGGCAAGGCGTCTTCGTCGCACCACGTCACTTCGTACAGCAGCTGCTTGCTCAAAGGGTCCCAGGTGGGCGTGGCCGAGGTGAGCCGCACGGCGTGGCGATGCGTCGGGTCGGCATCCGCCGGGTTGCCGGTGCGTGGCCCCAGCACTTCTTCGAAGACCAGGATGTCGCAAGGCTGGAGTTGCAGTTGATGCCACTTGCCGCTGGCCACGCCGCCGGGGATGTCGATGGGCGGGGGCGTATCAGGGTCGCAGCATTCGTCGTTGGTCGGCGGAGGGGCGGGTGTGGGGGCAGGGATCTGGCCCGGGTCCACCAGCGTGGCCGAGGTGCTGCCCTTGGGAATGCAGCATGAGGCCTCATCCCAATCATAGAAACGGATGCGGTTGCGTGCCTGGCGCAGCGTGACGCCGCTTTGCCCGGCAGGCAGACGGGGCTCGAAGGCCAGGAAGGGCGCGGGGTCCAGCAAAGGGAGATCGGCTTCCTTGAGCAAGGGTCCATCGCGATCGGGATGGCGCGTGATGGCGTAGAAATCGGCAGATTGAAGCGTCAGGGTCGGGTCGCTGATCTCGCAGGCCAGCCAGCTGCGTGCATTACAGCCTTCATGCAGCCGGTAGTCCACCAACCGGGCGTGGCGCCGGATGGAGATGCGCTGGCGTGCCGTGCCCAGGTAGGCTTCGGTGGCCACGGCATCTTGCTGATAGCTCAGGTTGTCGCCCACATAGGCCAGCAGCTCGATCAGCGTGATGCCGATGTCGGGTACGTGGCGCTCGGTCCAGTCCGGCATGAGCAGGGCCATGCGGTCCAGCAGGATGCGGCGAAAGCTCGCGTAGTCCTTGGCGAGGTAGTCGATGGCGGGTTGGGGCAGGGGCTCGGGCGGGCAGGTGCTGGCAGTCGTGCAGTCCATGTCGGCCGGGCAGTCGGGCTTGAACGAGAAGCACACGCAGGTGTAGCGCACGTCGAAGTCTGCGGGGGCGCGGCCGGTAGGCTGGCCGCTGTCATCGAGGTCGATGACGCACAGGCGGTAGGTCGAGAAGTCGCCAGGCTTGTCGACGGTGACGATCAGTTGATCGTCGAGGTCTTCGTTCTCGCTGTGCTGGATGACGACGCGCGTCACCTGGATGTCGCGGATGCGCCGGCCACCTTCGATGCGCAGATGGGCTGGCGTGATCCAGTCGGGCACGCGCCCGAGGAAGTTGACCGTGAGCTGGGTCTGGGTGCAATCGACCTCGACATAGTCCAAGCCGTTGAGCTGGGACTGGCGGACGGATTCGCGCCGCTTGCTATCGTCCTGACACAGCAGGCCGTCTGGCGTGTTGGTGATCATGGGGTTGCTCCGGTGCCGCCTGTGGTGCCAGAAGCTGACGGCAGCGTGAAGGCCTCGCTGCGCTGGTCGCCCGTGCTGCGCAAGGCGTAGATCAGGTTCACGCGCAAGGCGGCATCGTCGGCCAGCACGGTGAGTTGGCGCACCTCGATGACATCACCCAGGTAGCGCTGCAAGGCGGCACGCGTGGTGTGTTCGAGCGCGGTGGCCAGCTCGGGGCTGTTGGGCGCAAACACCGCGTGATAGAGGCCGCTGCCGAAGTCAGGCCGGTTCACGCGCTCGCCTGGGCGGGTGAAGAGCAGCAACTCGATCATGTCGCGCACGTGGTCGGCATCATCGGTCTGCGCGGTGCGGCCGTTCACGTCGAAGTGGAAGGGGAAGTCGATCTGCATGACCATGTTGAACCTCGTTCAGATCGCGAACACGCGGGCCTGCGGCACCAGCACGGTCATGGGTGTGCCGGTGGGGGCGCAGATGCCGGTGCTGCTTTGCACCACGAGCGGCTGGCCGTTGGAGGTCACACGCGTGCTGCCCGAGAGCCATTGCCCCGTGACGCAGGGCCCGTTGGCCGCAGGCGGCGGTGGAAAGGCACAGCCCGCGATCACATACGGCGTGGTCATCAGCACGCTGGGCGCACCGCCCAGCAGCACACGTGGGTTGGGGGCGGTGGCCGTGGCCTGACCGCCATGTGCACAGATGACCTGCGCGCCGAACTGAACCAGATAGCCGGGCATGTCATGCTCTCCCTTACGCGACGACGAGCGCGCCGTTGTTGACCGTGACGGTGGGGCCGACCATCGTGATGGTGGCGCCCTTGCCGTTGCTGATGTAGATGCCCGAGTCGTTGACCACAACCATGGCGCCCGTGGCGCTCTTGAGCATGATCCCGCCGGTGGCCGGGGTGGGGGGCATGTCGCTGATGACCATGGCGTGCTGGCCCAGGGTCTGCATGACGATGTTGGGTGAGACGGGCAGGCCCGCCTTGGCCAAGGTGGGGATGTCGCTTTGCGCGCCCCAGCGGCAGCCGACCCAGATGGGGTAGTTGACATCACCTTGCTCGAACTCGACCCACACGCCCGCGCCGATGGGGGGCACCAGGTAGACGCCCATGGGCGGGCCGGTGGGGCCGGCCAGGGGCGTGCAGGCTTCGGCCCAGGTGGAGGGAATGGGGCCCAGCACATCGGGGATCATCAATTGCAAGCGGCCACGCTGCTCCGGGTCGATGTTCTGCAACACCGTGGCGCGGTACTTGCCGACGAAGCGGCCCGGGGTGGCGGAGTCGGTCATGGCTGGTCCTGCAGGCGCGAGACGACGGCGGCCACCTTCTGGGCTTCGACCAGCGAGCGGCTCCAGTCACGGTTGGGCGTGAACAGGGCCGGATCGGTCTGCAGCACGACGCGCACGGGCGAGCCTGGTGCGCTCTGGTGGCAGACAAAGGCCAGCGAACGCAGCTTGCCGGGCGGCTCGTCGATCAGCTCCACCTCTTCATAGGGTGTGTGGCAGCGGGTCAGCACCTGGGCCACGGTGAGGCCTACCCAGTCGTCCGTGTTCAGTGGCATGCCGTGTTTCTCCTTGATGTGCTTGCGGTGTGTGCGGCTCATAGCAGGGAGGCGGTCTTGGGGATCGCCGTTTTTTCGTCGGGGCGGCAGGCCTCGTAGTGGCACAGGCCACAGCCCACGATGGCCGCCTTGACGGCTGTCTTGACCTTGGCCTGGAAAGTGCCACCGGCAGCCGCGAAGGCATCGTTCCAGCGCTTCCTGATGTCTTCGGATTTGCAGCCGTCGCGCGCGGTGCTGTCGATGGTGTCCAGCGCGAAGATGCAGGTGCCCGCGCCGATGTACTTCACATTGCCTTGCCCACCCGCGATGAAGTTGTTGATGTCATCGCCCGAGAAGCTGACCCCGGCCGTGGAGCCCTCGCTCTTGCTGTAGGGGTGGGTGTGGAAGGTGCCCAGTGTGGTGTCCCCGGCCTGCTCGGCGGGCAGTGAAATGCTGCCGCCGCCGCCCGAGCCCGTGCGGATCTGGCGCTTGCCATCCTTGTCGGCGACGATGCGGCCGCCCTGCTCGGTTACCGTGTCGCCACCATGGTTGGACGCGGCCCAGGCGGTCTCGATGCCCTTGTAGACATCGTCGGCGATGGTGTGCGTGGCCGGGCAGGGCTTGGGCGGTGCGGGGGCACGGGCCAGCGTAGGTGCGGGCGCGCTGAGCGCACTGCTGGTCTGGCGGCCAGCCATCGCATCGCTGGCCATGCGGTCGGCATCGGCTTCTGCAGCCGAGTCCACCGCCCCAACTTCGATGTCACCGATGGCCGACATGCCCGGGCGCTGCTGGGCCACGTGGGCCAGCTCATGCGCCAGCAGGCTGCGGCCGGATGCGCTCGACGGCTGATAGCGCCCATCGCCAAACACGATGTGCTGGCCGACCGCATAGGCCTGGGCGTTCACGGCACGGGCCGATGCCGCCGCATGCGCGTCGTTGTGCACGCGGACCTGGCTGAGGTCCGTGCCATAGCTGTGTTCGAAGAAGCTGCGGTTGTCGGTGTCGAGCGCCTGGCCGGGGGAGCGCAACACACCGTCCACCAAAGGCGAGATCGAGGTGAACGCGGCACTGCTGGCGCTGCGCTGCATCTGCTTCTTCTCTTTGCACGATGGGCAGGTGCCACCACAGGCACATTTTCGTTGCAGCAATCGCCCACCGGGATGGGGCAAGGTCAAGGTGCGTTGTTCGGGGCTTGCGGTCTGTTTCATGGCGTCACCACCGGTGTCTGAGTGATCAATCCATCTCGTGAGATTTGGAAGCTCTGCTTGTACTCCCCGCGCTTGATGCTGTGGTTCACGCTGTCGACGTAGTACATGCCGTCATAGGCGATACCCGCGCCACGCACCCCTACCAGCATGCGTGAGCGCAAGACCGAGCCGTAAGCCGCCACATTGAGCGAGCCGCTGCCGCTGATGGCATCGGCACTTTGCATCATGATCCCGAAGGCGCGCTTGGCGGCTTCGGTGGCGCTCAGCCGCGTCGTGTCTTCGACGAAGGTGACACGCGATGGCGGCGTGGGCCGCAAGCCCAGCGGTGGGTGCAGCGGGTTGATGTCTGGGATGGGCACGGGGATCGGGATCTTGCGTGTGACCGGGTCCAGCAGGAACATCACCGAGGTCTTCTTGGCCAGGCCATCGAGGCTGAAGCTCAGGGACTCGACATTGGTGTCGGCATCCATGTTCACGTTGAGCGCGGGTTGAAGCACGGGGATGCGGATGTCCGGGCCGAAGTAGGCGACGCTCTGCAAGGGTGCGGGCCCCGGCTCGACGTAGAACACATAGCCGCTTTGCGAAGCGAGGGACTTGATGTAGTCGCGGTCGGTACCTTGCTGGGTGTCGAAGCGGCTGGTGGGGCTGTCGACATTGAGCACGGGCGGCGGGATCACCATGGGTACCACACCGAAGGCCGCGTACTTGGCCAGGATGGTCATGATGCGCACGTTGTCGGGCATGGCCGGATAGGGGATGCGCAGGCTGATGATGTCCATCAAGACGCTGAGGTCCTCGCCGGTGATGGTCAGGGTCGACTGACCGGGCTGGTTGCCGGGCTGCATCTCCTGGCGCGTGACCACGCCGTCCATCAGCACCTGCGGGATGCCCTTGACCGTGACCATGATGACCACGCGCGTGATCATCGGGTCGAAGAAGCCGGCGGGCAGCAGGGCCAGTTGCAGCGGCGAGTTCTTGCCCATCGAGAAAGAGATCTGAAAGCCGCTGCGCTCGCGCGAGCTGTTGACCTCGATGCGCTGCAAGGCCTCTGTCAAGGGCAAAGGCGCGGGCAGCGGCGCCGGCAAGGGGCCGATCATCAAGGTGACGTGGGTGGCGTCAAACAAGCGGGGCTCCTGGCACGCCGTCTGGCAGGGCGATGGTCAGGCGTCGCCCGATGACCTCGACCAGCTCCTCGGGCCGCATGGCGCGGTTGGCATCCGCGATGCGCCAGAACTGCTCGGGGTCGCCGATCCATTGGGCCGCGAGGTTGTCGAGCCGGTCGCCCTGCACGACATCGAACTGGCGCCACATCGCGAGCTGCTCGGGTTGAGGCAGGAAGCGCCGTTGGAGGTAGACCACCTCGCTGCCATCGGGCAGGGTGATGCGTGTGGTGTCGGTGGCCTGGTAGCGGCTGTTGGCGGGGAAGGTGGTGGCCATGTGATGCGTCCTCCTGTGCTTGCCTGCGCTCAGAGCTTGAGTGCCGTGCCGACGTTCTGCACGCTGTTGTAGATGTTGGTGGTGGCCAGCACTTCCTTGGTGATCTGGTGCACCATGAACAGGGCATTGCCTGGCGAGCTGAGCTTGAGGTCGTTGTAGCTCAGCACATTGAGCGTGAGGTCGACCTTGGCCCGTGTCGGGTTGAGCAGCGTGTCATAGGCCTCTTCGGTGATGGTCATGCCCGAGATGCGCACCGGCAGCACACGTGTGGGGCCCCAGATGAAGAGCACCGTGGGCCCTTCGGCCGGCAGGATCTCGACCGTGCCCACGGCCGACAGCACCGTGTTGGCGATCACCAATGCGCTCTTGGGGTAGAGCATCATTTCTAGCGCGGCCAGGGTGGGTGTGATGCCGGTGGCGGTGGCCAGCGCATCGGCATCGGCCAGGCCATCGGTGGCATCGATCTCGATGGCGACGGTGATGGTTTCCTTTGGCGGCCCACTCAGGCGGTAGGCCTCGCCCCGATCGCCATCGTTGCCGCCCACGCCGCGTGGCTCCAGCCTGCGCGTCATGGTGTCGGGGTTGTACTGGAACACGACCACGCTGGCCAACGGGTTGAAGAGGTCCACGCCGATCAGGGCGCCCTTGAGCAGGCGGGGGGTGTTGCTGGGGTAGCTGCTCATGGTGTGTCTTTCAACGCAATTTCGGGCCAAAGAAGTTGGTGCGCAGCTTGTTTTCTGCCTCGCCAATCAAGCTCTCAAAGCGTCGCCCAAACTCCTCGGTGGACAGGCGTGCTCTTTCGGCCCAAAGCTGATCGAGTCTGCCCTCCATCCAGCTGGTGTACCGGGGGTGGCTGCCTTTGTGGACGGTCCAGCCTGTTGCGTCCTGGGCGGTGGATGCTGAAGGCATGGACAGCCCGTTGTCGCCGCTGTTGATCCATCGTTTGCCGATGGCAGCCGTTTCGCGGGGGTTGTCGACCTTGGCAATCAGGCGCTCGTATTCGTACACGGCGGGGTGCTCCCTAAGCTCCCATGGAACGATGTGGTGCTTCTGCCACTTCTTCATGGCAGCCTGTGGTGTGTTCTCCCGCAAGGACTTTCTGGCCTGGTTGCCCTCGGCCTTGCGAGCAGGATCCACCGTATTTTTGGGGTACGCCGGATCGGGTGTATCGACTGGTGCATCTGGTCTGATGGCCTTCTGGCCATGGGTGCCTTCGGAGACCTCGTCAAGGTGCTCTGCAATATCCTGGCTGGTAAAGGCGCTGGGCTTTTTTGGGGCTGCGGCAGTTTTGCCGGACGCGACATTGGACGGATGAACCTTGGGAGGTGTCAGGTCCGATACGGTCGCGGGTGACGTGCGCGGCGGCATCTGGACGGCGCGGGACTCCGCCACCGTTGCTTGCGCATTAGGGACGGGGAGCTTGTGTCCCGTCTCAGTCAGGGCGCCTTCTTCTGCCAACTCTGTCAGCAGCGCCTTCAGTCGTGTCAACATGGCCCGCATGCCTTCGAACAGTTCGCTAAGTTCGCCTGAAACACCGCGAGCCAGGCGACCAATCCACTCTATGCCTTCCCCCGCCAGGCGACCTGCTGACCGCAACAACTCTACGGCGCCGGTCACCACGCGCGCTGAAATCCTGCCGATGATGGCCAGCGATTCCTTGACGATGTTGCCGATCGCATCCGAGGCCACGGCCAGAATGACTTCGAACAAGATCTGACCGACTAGCTTTCCGATGGTGCGACCGTAGTCAAACCAGGGTTGCTCCAGCACGCTCATGACCTGAGCGGCCAGGCCATGTCCCAGTTGGCGAACCTTGGCCATGGCCAGCCCCGACACCGCATCGATCAGTGCACTCAGCTGCCGAACTGCCTTGTCAGGCTGCTTGATCAAGCCCTCGATCACCTTGCGCATGCGTGGTGCCAAGGTGTCCCGCGCTTCGATCAACTGGGCAATGCGAGGCCCGAAGCGCGTAACCAGAGAGGGGACGTTGTCGACCAGAAACTTGTTGAGGTGATAAGGCAGGGTCAAGAGCGTCCACGCGGCTTCGACCAGGCCTTTGACCGAGTCCCATAGTCCTTCGGCGATGCCAACGACATAGCCGCCTACGTATTTCAGTGCATTGACTGCATTGAGTGACTCGAACTTGGCGTTGATGCGCTGGAGTTGATCTGGTGGCGCGGCTTGGAGACCGCCCCACAGCCCCCGCAGAAACTCCCTCAAGATATGCCAGTGGCTGGGGCCCGCAACCTGTTCCGCAGCTTTGCCGACATACTCGTTGTCCAGTGCTCCCAGCGACACGTCCTTGTCTGGATCTTGCGGATCCACTTCACGAAGGATCTGCGTTGGCTGGTTGGCGGCCTGTTGAGCGACATGGGCGAGTTCATGCGCGAGAAGCCGGCGGCCAGCTGTGGTCGTGGGCTGGAATTGCCCGGAGCCAAAGACGATATGTGAGCCCAGGGTGTAGGCGTGCGCGTGCAGGGATCGGGTGGACTTGGCTGCATTGGCGTCCGCATGGATGCGGACACCAGAAAAGTCGCGCTGGAACCCGGTCTCCATGAAGGCGCGAGTCTTGGTGTCCAGCGGGACGCCATGTGCCGAGGTGGTCTGCTGGATCAGTGCGGCCTGATGGCTTGGTACAGCCAGGCCCCGTGGCGCATGCGATGAAAGGAACTGTGCTGTACGGGCGGACCGCCCATCCACAATGGCCTGGGCAGCGGTGTCGGCTTCCTGCTCGAACGGACTGCCGTCTTGACCGATGGCCATCTTTCTTTGCAAACCGGGCATGTGCACCAGTCCTCTTGACGGGGAGGCCAGTCGCGGCTTGCCTAGCCTGCTGGGATGGTACGTCGGTGCTTGGTGGATCATGGGGAACCTCTCTGATCCTGGGGCGTGGGCACGGCATGACTTCGCCATGACCGCAGGACAGATGCACCACGCGTATCCTTTGAGATGGCTGCGTGAATGGCATGGGCGACCTGCTGGCCCCAGACACTGTGCGTGGCGGTGGCCAAGTCGGAACCTTGCGCTGCACTGGGTGCCCCACTCAACAGCGCATGCTGCAAAGACTGCTGGATCATCTCCTGCAGTTCCGGAAGGTCGGCCTTCTGGCCCGCATCCACCACCAGCCGCTCAATGTGCACGTACACGTTCATGCCGCACCTCCTACAGCGCCAGCCGGTTCCACCCACCTGAACTCCGATTCGTTGACGGGCTGATCCAGCTTGCGCATCTCCATGCGGCCCGCCTCCATCAGCAGGTTCATGGTCACCGGTGTGCCAGCCTGTGCGGCCATGAACGCAGCAGACAGCGCCATGCTCTGGATGTTGGCGCCGCTGAGGTTCAGCTTGGCCAGGCGATCGACGTCCAGCACGCCCAGCGGTGTGTCGGGCGGAAAGACGTGTGCCCACATGCGGCGGCGTTCGGCCAGACCGGGGTAAGGGAAGTTGACGATGAAGCGCAGGCGGCGGATGAAGGCCGGGTCCAGCGCGCTTTTCATGTTCGTGGCCAGGATGGCCAGGCCGCTGAAGCTCTCCATGCGCTGCAGCAGGTAGTCGATCTCGATGTTGGCAAAGCGGTCGTGCGAGTCCTTGACCTCGCTGCGCTTGCCGAACAGGGCATCGGCCTCATCGAAGAACAGAATGGCCCCACCGCTTTCAGCCGCGTCGAACACCTCACGCAGGTTCTTCTCGGTCTCGCCGATGTACTTGCTGACCACGGCCGAGAGGTCGATGCGATACAGATCGAGCCGCAAGGCATTGGCCAGCACCTCGGCGGCCATGGTCTTGCCCGTACCGCTGTCGCCGGCGAACAAGGCGCTGACACCCAGTCCGCGGTTCATGCGTGCCCGAAAGCCCCAGTTGTCGTAGACCTGGGCGCGTGCGCTGACCTGGGCGGCGATCTGCTTGAGCATCGTGGTCTCGGCCGGCGGCAGCACGATGTCGTCCCAAGTGGCTCGTGCATCGATGTGCTGGGCCAGGCGTGAGAGCTGTGGGCGCGTGCTGGCCTTGCAGGCCTGCCAGATACGGTCTTCCAGTGGTGCGGCTTCGGCTTGAGTCGAAGCAGGCTTGCCGATGACCTGCTTGACGATGGTGGCCAGGTCGGAACGGTTGAGGTCGAACTGTCCAGACAGTTGGGCTGAGAGCTTGTCGATCAGTTCGGGTTCTGTCTCGGGGGTGTGTGCCTGCAAAGCCTCGACCCAGGCCTGGCGCTGCTCGACGGGCGTGGGCTTGGCGATGTCAACAGCCACATGTGGCGCCACTGGCAGGTCCACGCCATCGCGCGAATCGACGAAGAGCAGGCCACCGGTCTTGGCCACGAAGCGCATCAGGCGGCTGACGGGACTGTCTGGCGCGGTGGACTTGTCCAGGGTGTGGCCGTCAACCAGCAGGGACAGGGGCATCATCAGGCACTCGCGGTGCCACAGGCGCGACAAGGCGTCGACATCGGCGGCCAGCGTGGGCAGGGCATCCGCAGGCATACGGTAAAGCTGTAAGCCCAAGGCCTGCGAGACGGCAGCAGCCACTTCGTGCTTGCTCGTGCGGTCCGGGCCACGCAGGGCGACAACGGCCTGGCCATTCGTGGCCAGCTCATCTTGCAAGGACCGGGTGATGGCGCTGGCCACATCCGCATGCGAAGCCGGCAGTTGCGTTGTGCTCAGCATGGACACGGCTGACACCAGCGGCGCGAGCCGGTCGTCGAGGTGATTGAGGCCCTTGATGAAGTTGACGATGCGCTCGTCGGCCCGCAGGCTGCTGGCGGTCAGGGGCATGGCACCGATCTGGTTGATGTCGAGCAGGCGCCAGTGACGCAAAGGGCCTTCGGGCGAAACCGCCTCCCACACGGCGTGCTCGAACAGGTTCATGGCCAGCGCGAAGTTGGGCGCGGCCAGATCGATGCGGCCATGCAGGGCCGCCAGTTGCGCAGGCAGGGCGGGGTCGAGCTCCATGGCCACGCACAGCAGCAGGATGTCGCGCTCGAAATCAGACAGGCCGAACTGGCGTGCCAGCATCAACAGGGCAGGCGGTGGCTCGCCCTGGCTGGCCTGGGCCAGACGTTTGGCGATGTCGGCGGCGAGGCCTTCAGGGGCTGGTGCGCTGGGGGCTGGCGATGAGGCCGGCAGCAGGCGTGTGATCTGCGAGCCGTTGTCACCCTGACCAGAGGCCCGCCGAAACAGGCCCGCGAAGATCCCGGCCTTGCCCTCCGTGGGCTCGCTCACGGGTTCGGGCGGCAGGCTGCTGCCGACTTGTTCAGGGCGTGGTGTGGCGCCCTGTGACGAGCCGAAGCGTGTGCGCACCAGCTTGTCCAGGCGGCAGCGCAGGTCGGCCAGCGCGGCACCCAGGTACTCGTCATTGCGGGCATGCCAGGCTTGCAACTCAGGGCTCATGTTCAACTCCACACTGCCGCTTCAGGTGATGCTGACGCGTTGTGCGTCATCGAAGGCAAAGCCGCCATTCGCGGGGTCGATGCGCACGGGCATGCTCTCGGCGCCATCGATGCGCAGCCACACCAGCTGGCCGTTGCCCACGGGCGCCTGGTCGATCACGAAGTCCAGCGAGGCGCTGGGGGCGGCGTGTGGCTGGGCCGCGATCTCGCGGTCGGCAATGAGCAAGGTGGCTTTCTGATCGGGCAGGACCTGTGGGTGGCAGGCGATGCTCAGCGTCACGCTGCCGTTGTTGCGGGCCGCAGGGTTGGGCGTGATGCTGGTGATGCGTGGGGCCAGCACCATGGCCCAGGCTGGCGAGGACGACACCGCACTGCCATGCCGAACATCGGCCACCACGTTGTAGACACCAGCGGCCCAGGTGCTTTGGGCCGGCCCGTCGTCCGGCAAGGTCAGGCGGATGTGTTGTTCGTCGCGGTCTGCCGTGGCGATGTCGACCGTGAGTGGCGGCAGCAAGGGGTGCTTGAAGACCAGGCTCAAGGCATCGCCCGAGAGCTTGTCGCCGGTGATCAATACGCGCGCGCCGAGTTGCGCGGCGGCCAGCGACGGCAAAGGCGGTTGGCGGCCTTCGGACTGCACGAAGCCGAACCAGGCGCTGTCCAGCCTGGGGGAGGAGCCCAGCGTGGTGTTGACGCCCCGATCGTCCTGGCCGCGCCTGAGCACGGGCAGCGTGGGCGCGGCGTTTTCGACGGCATCGATCAGGACCACGCTGGCCGTGTAGACCACGGTCAGCGCATGAGGCGTCTGGATCAGCACCGACCACAGCTTGGATTGTTCGTCCAGTGACAGCGTGGTGGGTGTGAAGCGCACTCGCTCGATGGCGTCGCCCAGATCGGAATCGCTCAATGAACTCGGGTTGCCGCTGATGGCGTCGCTGATGTTCTGCGCGGTCAACACGGGCCTGGCATGCAGGTCACGCGCGACGGCGCCCAGCATGCGGTCGGGCTCGAAGCTCTGGTCGTCGCCATAGAAGGTCAGCATGTAGTGCAACTCCAGCGCGGCCTGGGGGCGCTTGCTCAGGCTGCCGTCGCTGCGGCGTGTGGGCAAATCGGCATTGCGCAGCGCCACATTGGGCGTGACCTGGAAGAGATAGACGTGCACGCGCCTGTCGGTGTTGCCTTGCGCCGGCGCGACGGGCCGACCAAAGCGAAGCTGCACGCCATTGACGGCACCTTGTGCAGAGGTGAAGACGATCTGGCCGAGCGCAGCCGTGACCGTGGCGATGGCGAGGTGGTTGCTCATCGGCGGCCAGGCGCATTGCGCCGCTCCAGGTAGTCACGCAGGCTCACGGTGGGGCGTTGTACGGGCTGTCGGGATGCCGTCGCCGTGGGGGCGGGTCCCGCCGCGCGCAGCTCGATACGGCCAATGGTGACGTGGACGGTGGGTGCTGCCGCAGCCTGTTCAGCCGACGCCGCCTCTGGCAGGGCCATGGCAGCCATGGGGGGCTGCGTGCGGGCCTGGTCCAGCAATAGGCCGCTGCGCAGCAGATGAGGTGCGCGGATCGGGGAGTCCTCTCGGTCTTCTCGCGAGGAGGGCTGATGCCGCTGCTTCGATCTGGCGGGGCTGGGCTCCTGGGTGTCTGCCTCGGTGAGCCACTGCCTCTGGTCGCGCGGCTCATCCATGCTGGGTGCTGTGTCCAGCGGCCCGGGCTTGATGGCCGATGAGGGTGGATGCTTGGGCTGCGTCGAGGTGTCGGGTGATGGGGCCGTGGTTGTATGGTCGATCGCGGCGGACGGCATCTGGCGTGGCGGCGGGGTCAGCAGCGCCATCACCGCCGTCACGCCGCGAGGGGTGGCGGGCGAAGGCCTTGCCGATGGCGCTTGGGTGTCCGTTGCGGCGTCATCCAGGGCGTTCAGATCCATCTCGACACGAGCCACGGGCCGCTTTCGGGCTGGGCCCATGTCGATGGACAAATTGGGCGGCGGTTCTGGCGGGTGCACTGGTGTGTGCACCGGCGTGTGGGTTGGCGCTGCATGGGCAGGTTGTTCGCGCTGCGTTGACGCGACCTCGTTGCCATCGGCAGGCGACTGGGGGGCGGGCATCGTCGGTGACGACTGCATGGGCATCGGCGGGAACATGGCCTGTGCCCGGGACGCCTGCTGTGTCATTGAAGGCGAGGTTGTCATCGCGTCCAGGTCGGGGTGCATCGGTTCATTGGGTGCCCGACTCGCCGTTTCTCGCGCGAAGGCGGTCTCCAGGCGATGCGCCTCAGGCTGAACCTCCTGGATCGATTCATAGCGCCCAGCCAGGCGCGGCATCACCGTGGACGGCTGGCCCATCGAGCGCTGTACCAGGTTGCTCAGAAAGCGGCTCATCCTGCGTACCCGATCAGATCAAGGTAGGCCCGACGGCGTGCCTGCCCCATGGCCAGGATGTGCGCTTCAGACCAGCCGTAGCGGGCGGCGATGGCATGCACCTGGCGCAGCATGCCGCGCGCCCAGTGATCGAGTTCGCGCCACAGATGGCCCACGATGTCGAACAGGTGCGAGGAGGGCGCCCGGCATGCCGGGCAGACCACATCAAGCAGCACTTCTGCTTGCGGGTCGCGCAGGGCCATGGCCTCGACGGCTGCCTGCACCTGGTCTTCACGCCAATCAGGTGGCGCTACTGCCATTGGCGTTGGCGTGGCGGTGGCGTTATCACCAGGCGCGGGCAGCCAGCAGCGGCTCAGCAGCCAGCGCTCTGCATGGGCTGCATGAGCCGTGTCGCCTTGACTCTCCAGCGCCAGCAGGTCTGCCGAACAAGGCAGGCGAAAGCGCAAGGTGCCGCCATCGGCCTTGATCTCGCACACATCGTCAGGTGCGGCATGATTGGTCCGCACATCATCGACGGTGAAGTCCAACTCGATGGGCTGACCGCAAGTCGGGCAGTCCAGCAGGCAAGCCAAGTGAGGGCCGAACAGGGTCTCGCGCAGGCTCAGCAGGCAGGCATCACGGTGCCCGATGCGGGTCTGCATCAGCTCGTCGGCCGTGGCTTGCGGACAGGCCAGGCCCAGGAGCAGCAGGCCCCGCATGGTTGAAGACGACGGCACGCCGCTCTCCCAGACCTTCAGCAAATTGGCAGGCATCAAGGCGGATGTCATGGCGGACATGGCCTGTCGCTCCCATCAGGTCGGCTCCGTGAACGAGATCTCGGCGGGTTCGGGCACTTCGGTGTCACGTTCCCAGCCTTCGTTCTCCAGCTTGATGTGCTGGATCAGGACGGCGTTGGCATTGGCGTCCAGATCAGCCTGGGCCTGGAACTCCGAGACCCAGGCGCGAAACACCTTGTAGGCGATCACCAGCTGGCCAGACTCGTTGTAGACCTCGATGATGATGTCCTTGCGGAAGTCCTTGAGCGAAACCTCGGCACCCAGACCCGAGCCGAAGTTCCAGACCTTGTTGGCCCATTGCTCGAACTCTTTGTCATGGGTAACGCCACGCTCCAGCGTGATGGCGTCGTACTCCGTGCGGCCGGGAGATTTGCGGCTGCTGCTGGGGTCGCCACCTTCACGGTGCTTGACGACCTCGGTGGTGCGCTTGAGCGCCCCGACCTTGCTGATGCCCGCCACGTACTTGCCGTCCCACTTGACGCGAAACTTGAAGTTCTTGTAGGGGTCGAAACGCGATGCGTTGACGCTGAACTGTGCCACGTGAGCCTCCTTGCTATCTTCAGGCCTGGATCTGACCGGCGATCTGCTGCAGCTTGATCACCACGAACTCGGCTGGCTTGAGGGGCGCGAAGCCGACGGCGATGTTGACGATGCCCAGGTCGATGTCGTTCTGGGTGGTGGTTTCCTTGTCGCACTTGACGAAGTAGGCGTCACGCGGCGAGGAGCCCTGGAAGGCGCCCTGCCTGAACAGGCCTTGCATGAAGGCGCCGACATTGAGGCGGATCTGGGCCCACAGCGGCTCGTCGTTGGGCTCGAACACCACCCATTGCGTGCCGCGGTAGAGGCTCTCTTCGATGAAAAGGGCCGTGCGGCGCACAGGCAGGTACTTCCATTCGTCGGCGAGCTGGTCGGCGCCACGCAGGGTGCGCGAGCCCCACACCACGCGACCACCCACGGGGAAGGCGCGCAGGCAGTTGATGCCCAGCGGGTTGAGCTCGCCGTTTTCATCATCAGTGAGGTTCACGCCCAGCTGCGGCACACCTGACAAGGTGGCATCCAGCCCAGCTGGGGCTTTCCACACGCCACGTTGCGTGTCGGTGCGGGCGATGACGCCGGCCACCACGCCACAGGGCGCGAAGGACTCGATGCGGCTTTCGCGCAGCAGATTGGGCTGCAGCAGCCGCGGGAAGTAGAGCGCGGCGTTCTTGCTGCGGGTGTCGGGGAAAGACGCGATGCCATTCTTGGCGGCGTCCTTGGTGGTCCACGAAGATGGTGGGTCGATCAGGTGAATGGCGCGGCGCTTTTCGCAATAGGCTGTGGCGGCGGCCACTACCACGGACGAGGCATCGAAGCTGATGCCATCCGCCGTGGCGAAAGGCGGGATGCACAGCAGGTTGAACAGGTCGGCCTGCTCCAGCGCGTAGAGGCCGTGCTTCAAGGTCTCGCCGTTGGTGGGCAGGAAGTCGGCAGCTGTCAGGTTCTGTCCATCGGACACCGCGTTCAAGGCGGTGTTCTTGGCGGTGTCCAAGGCGGTCTTGGACGCGGTCAGGTCGTTGGTGGCTGCGGTGATGGCGGCTGCATTGCCGCTGATCTGCGCCTGGGTCAAGGCGATTGTCTTGGCGGCCACATCGGCTTCGGCCAGGGAGACGGTGTCGCTGCCCGCCGTCACGGTAGGAGGGGACGCCGGGTTCAGCGTGCCGCTCCAGCGCAGCAGCGTGGAGGCGTCTGCCAGCACGCGGTCGATGCGTCGCGCGCTTTCAATGACGGTCAGGTTGCTGTACTTCTCGGTGACGCCGCCGGGACTGCTGTCACGTACAGTCAGGTTGAAGAGATCATTTGTGCTCACGCCCATGGTGGTGGCGACGTCGGCGGAGATGTTGTCCTTGTCGACGGTGATGCGCAGATATGCACCCCACTTGCCTTCGCTGGCTGCCACCAGGGTCAGGCCGCCGACGGTGAAGGCCGCGCTGCTGGCGGGCGCGTTGTCACCTGTGGGAGGGCTGAACAGCCGCACGATGATGGCCTGGCCACCGCCGTTGAGGAAGAAGTCGCGCACGGCAAAACCCAGCTGGCTTTGCAGCCACAGCCCGCCGAAGATGCGTTCGAAATCACCGAAGCCATTGATGGTGATGGCCTGGTTGACCGGGCCGCGTGCCGCGCGACCGATGAACGCCGCGATCGACGTGGGCACGCCGGTGATGGTGTGTACCCCGCTGGGCACCTCTTCAATGTAGACGCCGGGATAGGTCAATGCGGTAGGCATGCAGTCCTCCAGAAATCATGTTCCCGACGGCCGGCCTTGGCTGGGTACGGACGCAGGGGCGAGCTTGCCCACTCGCTATGAGGCGAAGCCATCAAGCGAGGAGGCACATGAACATCAACGACAATGACAAGCCATGTTTCTGGCTTCCGCCGCTTCCAGTCTTGGCAAGCCAGAAACACGCGATGCGCGTGAGCTTCCTGGCGACCCGTCAAGCGATGACCGAGGCCGGCAATCGGTTGCATCACTTGAAAAAGCGGCACTCCCTAGACTCTATGGAATTCAGTGTAGGGAGCCAGGAGACGCTCCTGCCATCCCTAACTTCGCGATCCCGCCCCCCTAGGTTTTGAAGATGGGGATAACCCAGCCCCACAGGGGGATATTTCTCATCTTCCACTTCCACACCCATTTGCAGGTCCTTGATTTATAAGGACTTTTTCTCGACGTTTTTGTACGCGAATCGCATCTAAGTCTTTGATTTCATTGAACTTTTTTTTGCTTTTCGCTTGTTTTGCCGGGGTGTATGCGGTAAAGTGGGATTTAGTGCAAATTTGTGGAGTTTGGTGTGAGTCTGGTTTTTCAAGGGGCATCGGCGTTGGCGCTGGACGCAAAGGGGCGGATGGCCGTCCCTTCGCGCCACCGTGACGCTTTGCAGGCCCTTTGCGCGGGCCAGCTGACCATCACCAAGAACCCTGACGGCTGCCTGATGGTGTTCCCGCGCCCTGCGTGGGAAACCTTCCGCGACAAGGTGGCGGCCCTGCCCATGTCGGCGGCCGGATGGAAGCGGATCTTTCTGGGTAACGCCATGGACGTCGAGATCGACAGCGCATCACGCGTGTTGATCTCGCCCGAGCTGCGCGCGGCAGCCGGGATCAGCAAGGATGTGATGCTGCTTGGCATGGGCAGCCACTTCGAGCTGTGGGACGCCCAGAAGTACGCCGCGCACGAAGCCGAGGTCATGGCGCAACCCATGCCCGAAGCGCTCCAGGACTTCACCTTCTGACGCGATGCAGGAAGGAAGCGCACCTTGGCAGCATCAAACCGTCCTGCTGCACGAGGCGGCCGATGCCGTGTTGGGCTTGGCTGCGGCGTCGGCAACCGGCGCGCCTTCGCAAGGGGTGTATGTGGACGCCACTTTTGGCCGTGGCGGGCACTCGCGTCTGATCCTCTCCAGGCTGGCGCCGCAAGCTCGTTTGATTGCGCTGGACCGCGATCCGGAAGCCATCGCGCACGCCACGCAGGGCCCCAGCGCCATCACCGACACGCGCTTTCAGATCGTGCATGCGCCGTTCTCGTCGTGGGCGCAGGCCGTCACCGATCTGGGTGTGGCATCGGTGCAGGGCTTGCTGATGGACATTGGCGTGTCGTCGCCGCAGATCGACAACCCGGCGCGCGGTTTCAGCTTTCGCTTCGATGCACCGCTGGACATGCGCATGGACACCACGCAGGGCGAGAGCGCGGCGGAGTTTCTGGCGCGCGCCTCGGTGGACGAGATCACGGAGGTGATTCGTGACTATGGCGAAGAACGGTTTGCTTGGCCCATTGCAAAGGCGATTGTCGCTCGCCGCGATGAAGGCCAGCCTGTGCGAACCACTGCCGAGCTGTCGGCGCTCGTGGCTCGTGCGGTCAAAACCCGTGAACCCGGGCAGGACCCCGCAACCCGAACCTTCCAGGCTCTTCGGATTCACGTCAACCGTGAGCTCGGCGAGCTGGAAGACGCGCTGGAGTCTGCCTTGAAGATGCTCTCGCCCGGCGGGCGCCTCGCGGTCATCAGCTTCCATTCGCTGGAAGACCGCATCGTCAAGACCTTCATCGCGAAACACAGCCGCGAGGAGGTCGACCGCCGTGTGCCGTTTGCGCAGCCCAAGCCCTTGATGCTCAACGCGATTGCGCGCATCAAGCCCTCTGATGCGGAAGTGGCGGCCAACCCGCGTGCGCGCTCGGCTGTGCTGCGTGTGGCGGAGCGCACCGATGTGCCCTGGTCCGAATCGCTGGTATCGGGTGCAACGAAGTCGGGTGGCAAGGGCAAGTCAAGCAGGAAGGGGCGTCGATGATCGTGCGCCTCAACATCGTCCTGGCCATCGCGCTGCTGCTGAGCTGCTTCTGGCTGATCCGCACCAGCTATGAATCACGCCATCTGTTCGTCGAGCTGGAGAAGGCCCAGTCGCAATCGCACGAGTTGCAGATCGACTTCGAGCGTCTGCAGGTTGACAAGCGCGCCCAGGCCACGCCCCTGCGCGTCGAGAAGCTGGCGCGCGAGAAGCTGCGCATGTTCAACACCAGCCCGGCTGTCACGCACTATGTGAACACGTCGGCTTCCAGTGTGGCCTCGGCCGCCGGGCAGGGGGTGCAGCCATGAACCGCATGGGCGATCTGTTCAGACGCCTGCGCGGCCAGCCGCGTCGTCAGGGCTCCGGCGCCATGCCCACCGTGCGCTACGCAACCAGCCCGCTGCTGGCCTCGCGCACGCCGCCTTGGCGCGTCAAGTTCATGATCGCCGCCATCGGCCTGGGTTTTGCCGTGCTCATTGGTCGTGCGGCCTGGATCCAGATCATCCACAACGACTTCTATCTGCAGCAGGGCGCCAGCCGCTACGAGCGCCGCATCGAGCTGCAGGCCAACCGCGGCCGCATCCTCGATCGCAATGGTGAGATGCTGGCATCGAGCGTGCCGGCGCCTTCGCTGTGGGCCATTCCCAAGGACATGGACGCCTCGCGCGATGAGCTGCGGGCTCTGGCCAAGCTGCTGGGCATGCCCTCCACCGATCTGCAAAAGCGCCTGGCTTCCAACCAGAACTTCGTGTGGTTGCGCCGCAAGGTGGACGATGCCGTGGCCGAGAAGGTGGCTGCACTCAAGATCAAGGGCGTCTATGAGCTGCGCGAGTCCAAGCGCCAGTACCCGGAAGGTGAAGCTGCCGCGCATGTCGTGGGCTTCACCAACATCGAAGACGAGGGCCAGGAAGGCATCGAGCTGGCCTATCAAAAGCAGCTGGCGGGCCGTGATGGCGCGCGCCATGTGATCAAGGATCGCCTGGGTCGCGTGGTCGAGGCCGTGGGCGACATGGTGCCGGCCGAAGATGGTCAGGCCATTCGCCTGTCGGTCGATGCCAAGGTGCAGTTCTATGCCTACCAGCGCATCCGCGACGCGGTGGCCCTGCACAAGGCCAAGGCCGGCAGCGTGGTGGTGCTCGATGCCCTGACGGGTGAGGTGCTGGCCCTGGCCAATGTGCCCAGCTACACACCTGATGACCGCCGTAACCTGACGGGTGAACAGCTGCGCAACCGCGCGCTGACCGACACCTTCGAGCCCGGCTCGGTGATGAAGCCCATCGTGATCTCGCTGGCGCTGGAGACTAAGCGGGTCACGCCCGACACCATCATCTCCACGGCGCCGGGCAAGCTGACCGTCGATGGCTCCACGATTTCCGATTCGCACGCCCATGGCGACCTGACCGTCGAGCAGGTCATCCAGAAATCGAGCAATGTGGGCACGGCCAAGATCGCCATGCAGATGCAACCGCGCGAGATGTGGGAGATGTTCACGGCCGTGGGCCTGGGCCAGAAGCCGCAGTTGGGCTTCCCTGGTGCGGTGACCGGGCGCCTGCGTCCCTACAAGTCGTGGCGCCGCATCGAGCAGGTCACGATGAGCTATGGCTATGGCCTGTCGGCCAGCCTGTTCCAGCTCGCACACGCTTACACGATCTTCGCCCGCGATGGCGAATTGATCCCGATTTCGCTGCTGAAGCGGGAGAACCTCGGTGACGACCGGGAGCCTCTTCACAAAGTGGCGAAAGCCAATCAGGACGGGGATGGCGAACGTCCCGTTCTGGCTTTCAAGACCGCCTTCCGCCCGGGGGCGGCTTCGCCGTCTGGGGCTTCGGGCACTTCTTGGACTTCTGCAGATGAGGCCACATCGGTCTCCTCTGATGAAATCGTGCCCATCCACGGCACACGCGTGATCTCGGCGCAGACCGCGCAAGCCGTGCGCAAGATGCTGGCATTGGTGTGCGGCCCGGGCGGCACGGCGCCCAAGGCCCAGACCCAAGGCTACAGCGTGGGCGGCAAGACCGGTACGGCGCACAAGGTCGAGGGCCGGGGCTATGCGGGCAACAAGTACCGCGCCTGGTTCGTGGGCATCGCGCCCATCAGCAAGCCGCGCATCGTTGTGGCCGTGATGGTGGACGAGCCGGGCGACGGCATCTATTACGGTGGTGATGTGGCCGCGCCCGTGTTCAGCCAGGTGGTGCAGCAGACGCTCAACCGTCTGGGTGTGCTGCCTGACGTGGATGTGCAGCCCAAGATCATCAGCACAGAACCCGCCGAAGTGGAGAGCTTTTGAATGAGCCAGACCACTTTGCACCTGCACAGCACCGAGGAAGCCCTTAACTGGCTGCGCCAGTGGGGCATCGGGCGCTTGACGGTGGACAGCCGGCAGGTTGCTGCCACGGTGGCCGATGGGGTCTGCTTCATCGCCTGGCCCGGTGCCGCGCGTGATGGGCGCGCCTTTGTCGAGCAGGCCCTGAAGGATGGCGCGCGTGCCTGTCTGGTCGAGGCCGATGGCGTGCAGGCCTTTGGTTTCTCCGACGCCCGCGTGGCGGCCCTGCCTGGCTTGAAAGCCCGCAGCGCCGAGATCGCGCATGGCTTCTATGGCGAGCCCAGCGCGGGGCTGGACGTGGTGGCCGTCACCGGCACCAACGGCAAGACATCGACCTCGTGGTGGACGGCGCAGGCCCTGAGCGCGATGGGCCGCCCTTGCGGTGTCATCGGCACCTTGGGTGTGGGGCAGGTGGATGGTGGTGAGTTCGAGCCCACGGGCCTGACCACGCCCGACCCCATCACCCTGCATGCCACTTTCCGTCGCTTTGCCGATCAGGGCTTGAAGGCCGCGGCCATCGAGGCCTCGTCCATTGGCATCGAAGAGTTGCGTCTGCATGCCACGCACATCGCGGTGGCCCAGTTCACCAACTTCACGCAGGACCACCTCGACTACCACGGCAGCATGGAGGCCTACTGGCAAGCCAAGCGCCGCCTGTTCGACTGGCCTGGCCTGCGTGCGGCCGTGCTCAATCTGGACGACCCCATGGGCCATGCCTTGCAGGACCATGCCCGTGCGCGCCGGCTGGTGTGCTGGTCGTATGGTCTGCAGGAGTCTGTGCGCTTGCAGGCTGTACGCATCCGCTATCAGGCACAAGGTCTGGTGTTCGATGTGGTCGAGCGCGACGAGGCCTTGTCCCAGGTGGTGAGCCAGGCCACCGTGCAGGCGCCGGTGATCGGCACTTTCAACGTCTCCAACCTGCTGGCCGTGATCGGCGCCTTGCGTGCGCTGGATGTGCCTTTGCTGGATGCGGCCCGCGTGTGCAGTGGCCTGAAGTCGGTGCCGGGCCGCATGCAGGTGGTGAGCGCACCAGGTGCTCAGGCTGATGCGGCAGTCTTGCCCATGGCCGTGGTCGATTACGCCCACACACCTGATGCCCTGCTCAAGGCCTTGCAGGCTTTGCGCCCGGTGGCTGATGCCCGCGGCGGCAAGCTGTGGTGCGTCTTTGGCTGTGGTGGTGACCGTGACCCCATCAAGCGCCCGCTGATGGGGGCCGTGGCCGAGCAGCATGCCGACCAGGTCGTGCTCACCAGCGACAACCCCCGCAGTGAATCGCCCGCCTTCATCCTGTGCCAGATCATGGCCGGCGTGGCGGGCCGCGACACCATTGATGTGATCGAGGACCGGCGTGCCGCGATCACCCATGCCCTGAGCGATGCCGACGCCTGCGATGTCGTGCTGATTGCCGGCAAAGGCCATGAGGCCACGCAAGAAGTGGCCGGCGTCAAGACCCCGTTTTCAGATGTCGACGAAGCGGCTGCTGTCTTGCAGCGTCGCGCGCCGGCGTCTTCTTCCCGCATTCCCATGATGATGACTTTGGGCCTGGCCCATGAGCTGCTGCCCGGCTCGGTGTTGACGGGTGACCCCGCCACGCCGATTGCCCGTGTGCACACCGATACCCGAACCCTGCAGCCCGGCGACCTGTTCGTGGCCTTGCGCGGCGAGCGCTTCGATGCGCATGACTTCCTGCCTCAGGCCAAGGCCTCTGGTGCCGTGGCCGTGATCGCCCAGCACGGTGTCGACACCTGCGGTTTGCCTGGCCTGACCGTGCCCGATACCCGCGCGGCTCTGGGTTGGCTGGCCTCGGGCTGGCGAGCCCGCTTCGACATCCCGCTGATCGCCGTGACCGGCAGCAATGGCAAGACCACGGTCACGCAGATGATCGCGTCCATCCTGAAGGCTTGGGTCGTTTCGCAAGGTGCGCCGGAGGCCTCGCTGGCCACACAAGGGAACTTCAACAATGAGATCGGTGTACCGCTGACCCTGCTGCGCTTGCGCGAAGGCCAGCACCGCTGTGCCGTGGTCGAGCTGGGCATGAACCACCCAGGCGAGATAGCCCAGTTGGCGGCGATTGCCGCGCCCACGGTGGGCCTGGTCAACAACGCCCAGCGCGAGCACCAGGAGTTCATGCACACGGTCGAGGCTGTGGCCCGCGAGAACGGCTCGGTGCTGCAAGCCTTGTCGCGCAGCGGCGTGGCCGTGTTCCCGGCAGACGATGAGTTTGCGCCGATCTGGCGCGAGCAGGCCAACGGCTATCCCAAGTTCGACTTCGCCACACAGGGCGAGGCCGAAATCGTCGGGCAGGCCAACTGGGCGGCGCAACCCACGCCGCATTGGGTGATCGACATCCGCACCGCGCGAGGCCAGGCTCAGGTCAAGCTGAAGATGGCCGGTGCCCACAATGTGCGCAACGCCTTGGCTGCCACGGCTGCGGCTTTGGGTGCCGGTGTGCCTTTGAGTGTGATCGCGCAAGGCCTGGAGGCCTTCGAGCCGGTCAAGGGCCGATCGCAACTGCGCACCGCTCAGGTGGCTGGCCGTGCCGTGACGCTTGTGGATGACAGCTACAACGCCAACCCCGACTCCGTGCGCGCCGCCATCGACATGTTGGCCGGCCTGCCTGGCCCACGCTGGCTGGTGCTGGGCGACATGGGCGAAGTGGGCACGCAAGGCCCGGCCTTCCACACCGAGGTGGGCGCCTTTGCCCGTGAACTTGGCATCGAACACCTCTGGACGGCGGGTGAACTGTGCGCGCATGCCGCGCAAGCCTATGGCCCGTCTGCCCGTCATTTCAACAGCGCTGCCGACATCGTTGCGGCGCTGTCCGAGCCAGGTGCGGCACCCGCTGTGGGCTCGGTCCTGGTCAAAGGTTCTCGCTTCATGAAGATGGAACAAGTCGTCGCTGTGCTGGCGCCTGCACCTTCGACAGGAGGCGCCCATGCTGCTTAGTCTGGCCTTGTGGCTGCAAGGCCTGCATCCTGAATGGGGCTTCCTGCGCGTCTTCCAGTACCTGACCTTCCGTTCGGTCATGGCCTCGATGACCGCCTTGCTGATCGGCTTGTTCCTCGGTCCGCTGGTGATCCGCAAGCTCACCGAGCTGAAGATCGGTCAGCCCATCCGTGAGTACGGCATGGAGTCTCACCTGACCAAGCGCGGCACGCCCACGATGGGCGGTGTCCTGATCCTGCTGGCCATTGGCTTGTCGACGCTGTTGTGGTTCGACTGGGCCAACCGCTTCGTGTGGATCGTGATGATCGTGACCACGGGCTTTGGTGCCATCGGCTGGGTGGACGACTGGCGCAAGGTGGTGCTCAAGGATCCGGAAGGGATGCCGTCGCGCGAGAAGTATTTCTGGCAGTCCATCATCGGCCTGATCGCCGCCATCTACCTGGCCTTCAGCGTGTCGGAGACCAACAACCTGCGCGTGATCGAGCTGTTCTTCCGCTGGGTCTCGTCGGGCTTCTCCAATGACCTGCCACCCAAGGCCGACCTGATCGTGCCCTTCTTCAAGACGGTCAGCTACCCGCTGGGCGTCTGGGGCTTCATGGTCCTGACCTACATCGTGATCGTGGGCACCAGCAATGCCGTGAACCTCACCGATGGCCTCGATGGCCTGGCCATCATGCCGGTGGTGATGGTGTCGGCCTCGCTGGGCATCTTCTGCTATGTCACGGGCAACGCCGTGTTCGCCAAGTACCTGCTGCTGCCGCACATCCCGGGCGCAGGTGAGCTCCTGGTGTTCTGCGCGGCCCTATCCGGAGCAGGCCTGGCCTTCCTCTGGTTCAACGCTTATCCCGCCCAGGTCTTCATGGGCGACGTGGGGGCACTGGCGCTCGGCGGAGCGCTGGGGACCATCGCGGTCATTGTGCGGCAAGAGATCGTGCTGGCCTTCATGGGCGGGGTTTTTGTCTTGGAAGCGCTGTCGGTGATGGTGCAGGTGAGCTACTTCAAATACACGAAAAAGAAGTACGGCGAAGGGCGCCGCATCCTGCTGATGGCACCGCTGCATCACCACTTCGAGAAGTCCGGCTGGAAGGAAACGCAGGTGGTGGTGCGCTTCTGGATCATCACCATGCTGCTGTGCCTGCTGGGTTTGTCCACCTTGAAGATTCGTTGATTGCTTGATTCATCGGCCATGCATTACTTGAAAGACCTCACCGTGCTGATCCTGGGTCTGGGTGATTCGGGCTTGGCCATGGCGCGCTGGTGCGCCCGGTGTGGCTCGACCGTGCGTGTGGCCGATACCCGTGCCAACCCGCCGCAGGCTGCGACACTGGCCGCCGATGTGCCGGCCGCCACCTTGCACCATGGCCTGGATGTGGCCCTGCTTGACGGCGTGAACGTGGTGCTCAAGAGCCCGGGCTTGATGCCCAGTGCACCCGATGTGTCGGCACTGCTGGCGAAGGCCGACGAGCTGGGCATCCCGGTGCGCGGCGAGTTGTCGCTGTTCGCCTCGGCCCTGGCCGATCTCAAAACGGACATGGGTTACGTGCCCAAGGTGGTGGCCATCACGGGCACCAACGGCAAGACGACCACGACCTCGCTGACCGCCAAGCTGATCGAGCGCGCGGGCTTGCGCGTGGGGATGGCGGGCAACATCGGCCCGACCTTGCTTGATACCTTGCGTGTGGCGCTGGAGCAGGAGCCTGAGCGGGTGGCGGATGAGGAGCCTGCATCTGATGCCGCCGTGGATGAGCCCATCGAGGCAGCGCGTGTCAGCGAGCCCATCGACGAGGTTCAGCCTGAAGCCGACTCCGCCGTGATCGAGCAGCCGGAAGATGCCGAACCGGCTGTCGTGCCCTTGTCTGACGATGCCGATGCGCCCCTGATCGAACTGGCGCCACCACCACCCGCAGCCCCCACCTTCGAGGTGCTGCCCGAGGCCTGGGTGCTGGAGCTCTCCAGCTTCCAGCTCGATGGCGTGAGCAACTTCGAGCCGAACGCTGCAGTGGTGCTCAACGTCACGCAAGACCACCTGGACTGGCACGGCACCATGGCCGCCTATGCCGCGGCCAAGGCGCGCATCTTCGGCAAGAGCGGCCTCATGGTGATCAACCGCGATGACCGGGCCGTGATGAACATGGTGCCGCCGCCCGAGGTGATCAAGTCGGGCGTGCGTGGTCGGCCGGCCAAGACGGTGTACCGCGATGTCGTGTACTTCGGTCTCGATGCGCCCCGTCGTCCGGGCGACTTCGGCCTGGTTGAAGAAGCGGGCATGGCCTGGCTCATGCGCGCCCGCGAGATCGACCCCACCGTCAAGCTCAAGAAGGGCGAAGAGCACGAGATCGTGCTGCAACGCCTGATGCCCGCCGATGCCTTGCGCATCCGCGGTCGTCACAATGCCTCCAATGCATTGGCCGCACTGGCCCTGGCCACGGCGATTGGCTGCCCGCTGGCGCCCATGCTGCATGGTCTGCGTGAATACCGCGGGGAGCCGCATCGCGTCGAACATGTGGCCACCGTGGGTGGCGTCGACGCCATCGACGACAGCAAGGGCACGAACGTCGGTGCCACCGTGGCCGCGCTGCAAGGCCTGGGCTCGGACCTGTCGCCGGGCAAACTGGTGGTCATCCTGGGTGGCGACGGCAAGGGTCAGGACTTCGCGCCACTGGCCGATCCGGTCGGCCGATTTGCGCGCGCGGTGGCCTTGATCGGCCGTGATGCCCAGGCCATCGAAGCGGCGCTGGCCGACGTCCTGACACCCGTGGGCGAGAAGCTGCTCATGCAGCGCCATGACAGCCTGGAAGCCGCCACCCGCTGGAGCTTTGAGCAGGCCAGGGCGGGTGATGCCGTCCTGCTGAGCCCGGCTTGCGCCAGCCTGGACATGTTCCGCAACTACGCCCACCGCGCGGAGGTGTTCGTGGGCACCGTGCAGGAACTGGCGCGCGAACGAGGGGAGGTCGCATGAGCGAAGCCACCATTCGCCAACCGCTGCTGGCAGGGCTGCTGAGCAAGCTGCGCGGCGGCAAGTCCGCCGATGGCGCGGGCCCGCTGCCTGTGCGCGACTTCGTCGACGTGACCTCGTCGCAGCCATCCAAGCTCATGGGCTTTGATCAGGCCCTGGTCTGGCTGACCCTGGCCTTGCTGGCCATGGGTCTGGTGATGGTGTACTCGGCCACCATCGCACTGCCCGACAGCCCGCGCTTTTCGAACTACACGCCGACCTTCTTCTTCACGCGCCACCTGGTGTCCATCATCATGGCGGTGTGCGTGGCGGCCGTGGTCACGCAGATCCCGATGGCGACGTGGGAGAAGCTGGCGCCCTGGCTGTTCGTGACCTCGCTGTTGCTCCTGATGCTGGTGCTGATCCCGCATGTGGGCAAGGTGGTCTATGGCGCACGCCGCTGGCTGCCGCTGGGCATCATGAACTTCCAGCCGTCCGAGCTGGCCAAGCTGGCCATCACGCTCTATGCCTCGGACTACATGGTCCGCAAGATGGACGTGAAGGAGCGTTTCTTCCGTGCCGTGGCCCCGATGGCCGTGGCCGTGGGCGTGGTGGGCTTGCTGCTGCTGGCCGAGCCCGACATGGGCGCCTTCATGGTGATCGCCACGATCGCCATGACCATCCTCTTCCTGGGTGGTGTCAATGGCCGCATGTTCTTCCTGATCACGGCCGTGCTGCTGGGTGCTTTCACCTTGATGGTCACGCTCAGCCCCTGGCGGCGCGAGCGCATCTTCGCCTACCTCGATCCCTGGACCGAAAAGAACGCGCTGGGCAAGGCCTATCAGCTCACGCACTCGCTGATCGCGTTTGGCCGTGGCGAGATCTTCGGCGAAGGCCTGGGCTCCAGCCTGGAGAAGCTGCACTACCTGCCCGAGGCGCATACCGACTTCCTGCTGGCCGTGATCGGCGAAGAACTGGGCTTCATCGGTGTGGCCATCGTCATCGTCGCCTTCTTCTGGCTGGTCGTGCGCCTGTTCAACATCGGTCGCCAGGCCATTGCGCTGGACCGTGTCTTCTCCGGCCTGGTCGCACAAGGCGTGGCCGTGTGGATGGGCGGTCAGGCCTTCATCAACATGGGCGTGAACCTCGGTGTGCTGCCCACCAAAGGCCTAACCTTGCCTTTGATGAGCTTTGGCGGTTCGGGCGTGATGCTCAATTGCATCGCACTGGCCATTTGCTTGCGGGTGGACATTGAAAACAGACAGTTGATGCGCGGGGGCCGCGCATGAACTGGCTGTTTCATCAAAATCGACAGGCCACCGCGAAGCGGGGGCGGGGCGCGCAGCGCCCGCTGATGCGCGGAGGCCGCGCATGATGACGATGGCGACTTACCGCGGCGACAGCGTCACTGCGCGGTGCGCAGGTGGGCGATTCCGGTGCAGGCTCACATCGCCAAGCGATGTGAAGCACGCGCAGCGTGCGTGCCGGAGCCAGAACAGGCAGCTCATGAGGGGTGGCCGCGCATGAGCCGTCACCTCGTCATCATGGCTGCGGGTACCGGCGGGCACATCATGCCCGGCCTGGCCGTGGCCGACGAGATGAAGCGCCGTGGCTGGACCGTGAGCTGGCTGGGCACGCAAAGCGGCATGGAAAACCGCCTCGTGCCGCCAACTGGCATTCCGCTTGACACCATCTCATTCAACGGCCTGCGCGGCAAGAGCCTCAAGGACACCATGTTCGGCGGCGTGCGTCTGCTCAAGGCCTTTGCCGATTGCTGGAAGATCCTGAGCCAACGCAAGGCCGACGCCGTGCTGGGCATGGGCGGTTATGTGTGCTTCCCCGGCGGCCTGATGGGCGTGGCCCGCGGCCTGCCCCTGGTGCTGGTCAATGCCGATGCGGCCATGCTGCTGAGCAACCGCATGCTGCTGCCCATCACCGACGTGCTGGCTTGCGGCTTCGATGGCCCGGCCGCCCAGCACAAGGTCTCGAAGGTTACCGGCAACCCGGTGCGTGCCGAGATCGAAGCCATCGCATCGCCCAGCGAACGTTTCGCCAACCGAACAGGCCCCTTGCGCGTGCTGGTCGTGGGCGGCAGCCTCGGTGCCAAGGTGCTCAACGAGGCCTTGCCTCAGGCCATGGCCCTGCTCTCGCCCGAGCAGCGTCCCCAGCTCACACACCAGACCGGCATGGCCAACTTCGAATCGGTCAAGGCCGACTACGCCAAGCAGGGCATCGACACCAGCCAGGGCGTGGAGCTGCTGCCCTTCATCAACAACATGCCGCAACGCCTGGCCGAGTGCGATGTGATCATCGGCCGTGCGGGCGCCATCACCGTCAGCGAGTTGTGCGCCGCCGGTGTGCCCAGCATTTTGGTGCCCCTGGTGGTTTCGACGACCGCCCATCAGCGCGACAATGCGGTCTACATGGCCAACAACGGTGCGGCGCTGCATTTACCGCAAGCTGAAATGACCCCGTCCAAGCTGGCGGAGCTGATCAAGTCGCTCAACCGCACCGCATTGGCGGCCATGGCCATCAAGGCCCGCGGCCTGGCTCGCCCCCGTTCGGCGGCCGCCGTGGCAGACGCCATCGAGCAGCACGTGAAACCTCAAACATCCGCAAAGGCGTCCGCATGAAGCACGCCGTCAAACACATCCATTTCGTGGGCATCGGGGGCGCCGGCATGAGCGGCATCGCCGAGATCCTGCACAACCTGGGCTACACCGTCTCCGGATCCGATCAGGCCGACAGCGCCACATCGCGCCGCCTGGCTTCCTTGGGCATCAAGGTCCATGTGGGGCACGCCGCCGCGCACATCGCCGGCGCCGAAGCCGTCGTCACCTCCACGGCCGTGAAGGGCGACAACCCCGAGGTCATCGCCGCGCGCGCACGCCGCGTGCCTGTGGTGCCGCGCGCCGTCATGCTCGCCGAGCTGATGCGCCTGCGCAAAGGCATCGCGATTGCCGGCACACACGGCAAGACCACCACCACCTCGCTGGTCACCTCCATCCTGGCCGAAGCCGGTGTTGACCCGACCTTCGTCATCGGCGGCAAGCTCAACAGTGCGGGTGCGAACTCGGCGCTGGGCAAGGGCGAGTTCATCGTGGTCGAGGCCGACGAGTCCGATGCCTCCTTCCTGAACCTGATGCCCGTGCTGTCGGTGGTCACCAACATCGACGCCGACCACATGGACACCTATGGCCACGACTTCGCCAAGCTCAAGCAGGCGTTCGTGGACTTCCTGCACCGCATGCCTTTCTATGGCTCGGCCATCCTGTGTGCCGACGACCCGGGCGTGCGCTCCATCATCCCGCTGGTGTCCCGCCCGGTCATCACCTACGGCTTTGCCGAAGACGCCCAGGTGCGTGCCGTCAATGTGCAGGCACTCGCCGGTGGTCAGATGCGCTTCGTCGTGCAACGCCGCAATGGCGCCATCATGCCCGACCTCACCGTCACGCTGAACCTGCCGGGCGAGCACAACGTGCTCAACGCCCTGGCCGCGATTGCCGTGGCCACCGAGATCGAGCTGCCCGACGAGCCCATGGCCAAGGCTTTGGGGGACTTTACCGGCGTGGGCCGGCGCTTCCAGCGTTATGGCGAGTTCACGGTGGCCGATGGCGGCAAGGTCACGGTCATCGACGACTATGGCCACCACCCCGTCGAGATGGCGGCGGTCATCAGCGCGGCGCGCGGTGCTTTCCCCGGTCAGCGTCTGATGCTGGCCTTCCAGCCGCACCGCTACACCCGCACCCGCGATTGCTTCGAGGACTTCGTCAAGGTGCTGGGCTCGGCCGATGCGGTCTTGCTGACCGAGGTGTATGCCGCTGGCGAGGCGCCCATCGTGGCCGCCGACGGGCGGGCCCTGACCCGTGCCGTGCGCGTGGCCGGCAAGGTTGAACCGATTTTCGTGGACGACGTGGCCGAGCTGCCGCAGACCATCGCCCAGAACGTCAAGGGTGGCGATGTGGTGATCTGCATGGGCGCGGGCTCGATCGGCACGGTGGCCGGCAAAGCCGCCGAACTTCTGAAGGACAAGCAGCCGACATGAGCACCTCCATCCAACTCCAAGCACCGCGTATCGATCCGGCCAGCCTGGGCAAGGTGGCCGTGCTCTTTGGCGGCACCTCGGCCGAGCGCGAGATCTCCAAGATGTCGGGCTCCGGCGTGCTCAAGGCCTTGCAGTCGCAAGGTGTGAACGCCTTTGCCTTCGACCCCGCGGAGCGCCCGCTGCAAGAACTCCAGGCCGAAGGCGTGGACCGCGTCTTCATCGCCCTGCATGGCCGTGGTGGTGAAGATGGCACCGTGCAAGGCGCGCTGGAGCTGCTCAAGATTCCCTACACCGGCTCCGGCGTGATGGCCTCATCCATCGCGATGGACAAGATCATGACCAAGCGCATCTGGCGCTTCGAAGGTCTGCCCACGCCGGACTGGCGCATGGTGTCGAGCGCCGAAGAGTGCGCCCAGGCCCTGGCCGTGCTGGGGGCGCCGATGATCGTCAAGCCCTCGCGCGAAGGTTCGTCCATCGGCCTGACCAAGGTCACTGACCCCGGTCAGTGCGCTGCCGCCTACGCCGCCGCAGCCCAGCACGACCCCGAGGTCCTGTGCGAGCAGTTCATCGAGGGCGAGGAAACAACCTGCCCGGTGCTGATCGTCGACGGCGAAGCCAAGGCCCTGCCCATCATCCGCATCGTCGCGCCGGGCGGCAACTACGACTACCAGAACAAGTACTTCACCGACGATGTGAAGTACCTGTGCCCCAGCCAGCTCGGGCTTGAAGAAGAAGCCGAGATCCAGCGCCAGGTGCTGCGTGCCTTCAAGACCCTGGGCTGCCGGGGCTGGGCCCGCGCCGACGTGATGATCCGCAAGACCGATCGCCAACCCTTTCTGCTGGAGATCAACACCTCGCCGGGCATGACCGGCCACTCGCTCGTGCCCATGTCGGCCAAGGTGGCCGGCCTGAGCTATGGACAACTGTGCGTCCACCTGCTGGCCTCCAGCAGTCTGGACAGTCTTCGCTGAACCTGACGACACCGCCACACCATGCAGGCCGCCGCCGCCCTCAACAGCTACAGCGCATCGCCCGAGACGCCACAAGACGTCTTGTGGATGAACGCTGCGGCATCAAGCCTGCTGGTGGTGGCAATCGGGCTGTTGCTGGCTGCCGGTGTCACCAAGCTCACGCGCCTGCCTTACTTCAATCTGCAGAAGGTGCAGCTCGAAGGCGATCTGCAGCGCAACAACGTGGCCACGGTGCGCGCCAACATCGTGCCGCGCATGCACGGCGGCTTCTTCAATGTGAACCTCAACCACAGCCGCGAGGTCTTCGAAGCCGTGCCCTGGGTGCGCAAGGCCGTGATCCGCCGCGTGTGGCCCAACGAGTTGCGTGTCGTGCTGGAAGAGCACCGCCCCGCGGCCTACTGGCACCACGAAGACCGCGAAGACCAGCTCGTCAACACCTATGGCGAAGTCTTCGATGCCAACCTGGGCGACGTTGAAGACGAGCACCTGCCCACGCTGGAAGCCCCGCCCAACCCGACCGCGGACGAAGCCAAGACCATGCTCGACATGCTGCACCGCCTGGAGCCCGTGCTCAAGCCGCTGGGCGAGATCGACACCGTCAAGCTCACCGAGCGCGGCTCGTGGAGCGTCGAGCTCGACAACGACGCCAGCATCGAGCTTGGTCGCGGCAGCCTGGATGAGGTCGTGACCCGTGCCGACCGCTTCGTGCGCACCTTGCCAGAGCTCAAGCGCCAGTACCCTGAGCCGCTGGCCCATGCCGACCTGCGCTACCCGGAAGGCTATGCCGTCAAGCTGCGCGGCCTGGTCACTTTGCAGGACGGGCAGAAAGCGCCCGTGCCCAAGAAACCCGTCGTCAAACCTTCTTCGTCTTCAACCAGATAAATCCACACACACCATGGCCAAGGAATACAAGGATCTGGTCGTCGGACTGGACATCGGCACCGCCAAAGTGATGGCGGTCGTGGCCGAGGTCCTGCCCGGTGGAGACCTGCGTCTGGCTGGTCTGGGCGTTGCGCCCAGTCACGGCCTCAAGCGCGGCGTGGTCGTCAACATCGACGCCACCGTGCAGTCCATCCAGCAAGCCTTGAAAGAGGCCGAGCTGATGGCCGACTGCAAGATCAGCCGTGTGTGGACGGGCATCACGGGCAGCCACATCCGAGGTCAGAACAGCACGGGCATGGTCATCGTGCGAGACAAGGAAGTGGCCCCCATCGATGTGACACGTGTGGTGGAAACCGCAAAGGCGATCAACATTCCAAATGATCAACGCCTATTGCTTGTTGAGCCGCAAGAGTTCATCATTGACGGCCATGAGGTCAAAGAGCCGATCGGCATGTCAGGCGGCCGCCTCGAGGTCAAGGTGCACATCGTGACCGGGGCCCAGAGCGCTGCTGAAAACATCGTCAAGTGTGTTCGTCGCTGCGGCTTGGAGGCCGAACAGCTGGTCCTCAATCCCTCCGCATCTTCTGCAGCCGTCCTCACCGAGGATGAAAAGTCGCTTGGCGTGGCCATGGTCGATATCGGCGCAGGCACCACCGACGTTTCCATCTTCACCGACGGCTCCGTGCGCCACACGGCGGTCATCCCCATCGCCGGCGACCTCATCACCAGCGACATCGCGATGGCCTTGCGCACGCCCACCAAGGACGCCGAGGACATCAAGGTGGACTTCGGTGTGGCCAAGCAATTGCTGGCCGATCCCAACGAACAAGTCGAAGTGCCAGGCCTGGGTGACCGCGCACCGCGCATGCTCTCGCGTCAGGCCCTGGCTGGCGTGATCGAGCCGCGCGTTGAAGAGATCTTCTCGCTGGTCCACCAGGTGATCCGCGAATCGGGATACGAAGAACTGCTGTCGTCCGGCATCGTGCTGACAGGCGGCTCGGCGGTGATGCCGGGCATGGTCGAGCTGGCCGAAGACATCTTCTTGAAGCCTGTGCGCAAGGGCACGCCCTTGTACTCAGGCGCACTGCACGACATGGTGGCCAGCCCTCGCTCGGCCACCGTCATGGGCTTGCTCGAAGAGGCAAGACTCGCGCGCATGCGCGGGATGAAGGCGGCGCAACAGGCGGGGTCGGTTCAGACCTTGTTCGGTCGCGTACGCGATTGGTTCGTGGGCAACTTCTGATGCCCCACTTGGTACGTTTTCAATTGGCAACTGCTTGATGAATAAAAGAGGTACGACATGGCAATCGAGATGATCGACAACTTCGACATGGGCACCCAGATCAAGGTGATCGGCGTGGGTGGTGGTGGCGGCAACGCCGTGGAACACATGATCTCGCAAGGGGTGCAAGGTGTGCAGTTCATCTGCGCGAACACCGACTCGCAAGCCCTGCTGCGCTCCAGCGCCGAGATGCAACTGCAACTGGGTACCTCGGGCCTGGGCGCCGGTGCCAAGCCCGAAGCGGGCAAGGCTGCTGCTGAAGAAGCGACCGACCAGATCCGTGCCGCGCTGGACGGCGCGCACATGGTCTTCATCACCGCCGGCATGGGCGGTGGCACCGGTACGGGCGCTGCACCTGTGATCGCACGTGTCGCCAAGGACATGGGCATCCTGACCGTGGGTGTGGTGACCAAGCCTTTCGAATTCGAAGGCAACCGCCGCATGAAGCAGGCTGACGTCGGCTTGAACGAGCTGGAAGCCAATGTGGATTCGCTGATCGTCGTGCTCAACGAGAAGCTGCTGGAAGTCCTGGGTGATGACGTCACGCAGGAAGAGGCCTTTTCCAAGGCCAACGACGTGCTCAAGAACGCCGTGGGCGGCATCTCCGACATCATCCACATCCCCGGCCTGGTGAACGTCGACTTCGAAGACGTCAAGACCGTGATGAGCGAGCCTGGCAAGGCCATGATGGGCACGGCGACCGCCGGTGGTCCGGACCGCGCCACCAAGGCTGCCGAAGCCGCCGTGGCCTGTCCGCTGCTGGAAGGCATCGACCTGTCGGGCGCACGTGGCGTGCTGGTGCTGATTGCCGCAGGCAAGAGCAGCTTCAAGCTGAGCGAGTCGCGCAACGCCATGAACACCATCCGCCGTTACGCTGCCGAAGACGCCCACGTGATCTACGGTACGGCCTATGACGAAAGCCTGGGTGACCAGCTGCGCGTGACCGTGATCGCCACCGGCCTGTGCGGCTCCAAGCGCCAGCAAGCGCCGATGACCGTGGTTCACAGCGCACCGGCCCAGGTCTTTGCCCGCACGGGTACCGACAACATCCCTGTGCTGACCCAGCCTGTTGGTCATTCGGGCCACGCGGCCCATGCGCAAGGTCTGGCTGGCCATCATGGCCATGCCTCGACCGCCAGCGACTTCAGCGGCCTGAACACGCCCAGTGTGTGGCGCAGTGGCCGTACGCAAGCGGCCGCCAAGGTGGACGCCCTGGCCAGCAACGGCATGGATGAAATCGAGATCCCGGCTTTCCTGCGCAAGCAGGCTGACTGATCCAGCCTAGCCAGCTCGCCAGGCTGGCGCGTACCCGTTGCCAAGTTTGAACCCCCGTGCCTTTTCAGGTACGGGGGCTTTTGGCCTTGAGGCACTGACTCACGTGATTGACGAAGGGTGAGCTCTGCTTAGAATGAAAGCGCCAAGCTTGCTCAGAGTGGCTTGACTATGATCCATTGACATTTCTCAGGGAGAGACTCATGAAGGCCATGTATTTATGGCTGAACGCGGCTGTGTTCGGCTTTTTGTTGAGCGTGACGTTCACGTCGAATGCCGGCATCTACCAGTTTCAATTCAAAGCCAATCCGGATGCCTTGGATGCGGCGCCTGATCACACGCTGGACGTACTCCACACGGTGACCATCGATTCGAGCAAAATCGCGGGCTTCGATGCCACTACGCTCAACAGTACCAGCACTTGGCTTGACGGAGGCATCACTGACGCCATGAGTTACGAGGGCAAAACCGTGACGCTCAACAGCGGCTTTGATCCCCTGTTGCCGCACCCGGTGATCCATGGCGCACACTACGACGAGGGCTTCCTCGGGCTGGACGGGTATGACTCCATCTGGTTTTACGCGCTCGAATTTGCGCCAGATAGCCCGTTCATTGACGGCAACAAGTTGCCCTACGATCCCTTTGTATATGGTTTTCTGTTTGCCTATCAGGACGACCGCGCCTATCGGGATTTCCGAGTTCTGTGGACAGAAGGTCAGACCAGTGTCTTGAGCAAATATGAAATTTCCGCTGTACCGGAGTCAAGTAGGGCTGCATTATTGTTGACCGGTATGGGCCTGCTGGCGGTAGCGCGCGCTCGCCAGCAAAAAAGCCCTGATCGGCGCGTTTCATGAATGGCTCGCGGCCTAGGCTCGGCGAGCCACCGGCCGCGCAGGCCCCATCGACTCGTAACCCTTATCGGTCAGGGCATACAGCGTGTCGCTGACCTTGTCGGGGTCGAAGCCTTCGCGCTTGAGTTCGACCTTGCGGTGCTTGAAGGTCGCAGTGATCTCATGCTCGTCGCGCACGCGGATGTACAAGGGCACGGCGTACTTGGGCAAGGACTTGAACAGGGCCTCGGCCAGCGCCACACCATTGATCGGGCCCTTGGCATGGTCCCAGCGGATGGCGGCCATGCCGGCGCGGCCATCGGCGCCCGGCACTTCCACGCCGTAGACCACGGCTTCTTCGATGCCGTCGATGGTGCCCAATGCGGCTTCCACTTCGGTGGTGGCCACGTTCTCGCCTTTCCAGCGGAAGGTGTCACCCACGCGGTCGACAAAGGCGATGTGGCCAAAGCCCTGGTCGCGCACCAGGTCACCGGTGTTGAACCAGGCATCGCCCTGCTTGAACACATTGCGGAAGACTTTGGCCTCGGTGGCTTTGGAATCGGTGTAGCCGTCCAGCGGCGCCTTCTCGGTGATCTCAGTGAGCAGCAGGCCGGATTCGCCCTTGCTCACGCGGTGCATATAGCCCTTGTTGCGGCCGGCGGCATCGCGCAGGGGCATCTCGTTTTCAACGTCGAAGGCCACGACGGCAAAAGGCAGCGGGCAGTAGCCGGCCGTGCCCTGGAAGTTGAAGGCGTTGACGAAGGCGAGGTTGCACTCGCTGGCCGTGTAGAACTCGGCAATGTGCGGGATGTTGAAACGCGTCTGGAAGGCCTCCCAGATGTCGGGGCGCAGGCCGTTGCCGATGATGGCGCGCACGCCATGTGTTTGATCAGTCGTGCGCTCGGGCTGGTTGAGCAGGTAGCGGCACAGCTCGCCGATGTAGCAAAAGGCCGTGGCCTTGTTGGCGCGGATATCGTCCCAGAAACGCGAGGCGCTGAACTTGCGGCTCAAGGCCATGCAGGCGCCCGAGCCGATCACGGCGCTCAGCGACACCGTGAGCGCGTTGTTGTGGTACATGGGCAGCGGGCAATAGAGCACGTCGTCTGCCTTGAGGCGCAGGCCCAGTTGGCCGAGACCGGCCATGCAGCGGTGCCAGCGGTAGTGCGTCATCACCGAGGCCTTGGGCATGCCGGTGGTGCCCGAGGTGAAGATGTGAAAGCATGGCTGGCGCAGCGTGATGTGCGCGGTCTGCGGCGGGTTGGATGTCTCGGCCTTGAGCACGCGGCGGCGCAGGCTGTCGGTGCCGGCGGGTGCGGCGGATGCGCCTTCCCACCACCATTGGCTGCACAGTTCCTGGCGCAGCTTGGCATCCAGGCTGTGGAAGGCCTCGCTGCACTCTTCGCCGAAGATCACGACACGCGGTTTGGTGATGCGCAGGCTGTGGGCCAGGGGCTCGGCGCGTTGCTGGTTGTTGAGCAACGTGGCCACGGCGCCCAGCTTGACGATGCCCAGCACGCAGGCCAGCAGCTCGGCGCGGTTTTCCATGAGCACACCCACCGAATCCCCGTTGCGGATGCCGGCGGTGGCCAGGCTGTGCGCGATCTGGTTGGCCCAGGCATTGAGCTGGGCGTAGGTCCAGGTACGGCCTTCGAAGACCAGCGCAGGCTGATCAGGCTGGCGGGCCGCCAATTCCGCAAAGCGCAAACCGATCGAGCCGACCTGATCAGGCTTGAGCCTCACCAGGTTCCACAGACCCTGGATGACGCGGGGCAGAGAGGGCGCCGTGCGGAGCACGCCGCCCGTCCACTGAAAAAAATTGATCGTCTGGCTGGCCATCCCGGCAGTCTAGTCCGTCACACCCCATGATGGAAAGGGCCAACAGGGCTTCTGGCGACAGCCGAGGAAGTGAGGACGTCAGAATCCCCCGTGAACCAGGGCGTCAATGCGCGACTGCGCGATCGCCTGGCCGATGCCCTCACCTTTGAGCCCTTTTTGCTGTGCTGCGGCTGCGATGTCGGCGGTGGGGACGGCCAGGGCCAGGTCCAGCGCAAGGGACAGGCGTGCGGCCTGTGGGTAGGGTGTGTCGTCCATGCCGAGGCGGCCGCGCGCATCGCACTCGCAGGCCAGCAAGACCTCGCGAAAGCGCTGGGGCTTGCGAAAGGCATCGCAGCGCTCCAGCAGGCGCAGCACGGCGGCGGCGTCGAACTCGTTGCTGCGGTGGATGTTGCCATGCTCGCGTGCGACCACCTCGGCCAGTTCGCGGCAGTCAATGGGGACGCGCAGGCGCTCGTTCACGTCCTTGAGCAACTGCACGCTGCGGCCTTCGTGGCCCAGGTGCCTGGGCAGGATGTCGGCAGGCGTCGTGCCCTTGCCCAGGTCATGGCCCAGGCAGGCAAAGCGTACGGCGAGCGAGCCTTGCAGGCGCGCGCTCATGTCCAGCACCATCATCAGGTGCACGCCGGTGTCGACTTCGGGGTGGTAGTCGGCACGCTGGGGCACGCCCCACAGGCGGTCCACCTCGGGCAGCAGGCGGGCCAGGGCACCGCAGGCGCGCAGCACCTCGAACATGCGCGAGGGCAGGGCTTCCATCAGGCCGCGTGCCAGCTCCTGCCAAACGCGCTCGGCCACGAGGTGGTCCACCTCGCCAGCGTCCACCATGTGCCGCATGAGCTGCATGGTTTCTGGGGCGACGCTGAAATCGTGGAAGCGCGCGGCGAAGCGGGCCAGGCGCAGGATGCGCACCGGGTCTTCGGCGAAAGCAGGCGAAACGTGGCGCAGCACCCGGGCTTGCAGGTCCTGCTGGCCGCCGTAGGGGTCGATCACCTGGCCGGCTTCGCCTTCGGCCATGGCGTTGATGGTGAGGTCGCGGCGAGCCAGGTCTTCTTCCAGCGTGACCTCGGGCGAAGCGTGGACGGTGAAGCCGTGGTAACCGTGGCCGCTCTTGCGCTCGGTGCGGGCCAGGGCGTATTCCTCCTTGGTCTGCGGGTGGAGGAAGACGGGGAAGTCCTTGCCGACGGGCAGATAGCCCAGCGCCCCCATGTTCTCGGGGGTAGCACCCACCACGACCCAGTCTCGGTCGCCGCTGGGGCGGCCCAGCAAGCGGTCGCGCACCGCACCGCCAACGAGGAAATATTTCATGCAGCGAGTTTAGTAAGCCAGATGGTGCGTTTTTGCACGCTTGAATGGCAGCCTGGCAGGCTTTGGTGCAAAAGTGCGGGTAAACCAGGAAAAAAGCCTTGGTACGTAATCTGCATGGACTATGCCGGTGTCTTTTGTTTTTGTTCTATCGGGAGAGTGTCATGAAACGCGCAGCAGTATGTTTGGGGCTGGCCCTGGCGGCGGCGACATCGGGGGCCTTGGCCGCTGATGTGTCGGGCAGCTTTGCCAGTTCCTCGGCGTCTTACGGAACCTTGTTCTCGTCGGATGCCGGGATCCTGACCGGCTCGGTCCTGTCTTCTTTCACCGGCAGTTCCGGCTACGACATCTTTTCGGTGAAGGTTGATGGCACGTCCATCCCTGACCTGATCCCGGGCAAGGATGACTATTTCTACTTCTCCGCGCCGGTGGCGGCCGGCCTGCACTCGATCCTCGTGTCGGGCAAGTCCTACGGTGGCAGCTTCGTGGGCAGCTACGAGGTGACGGCCGTGCCGGAGCCCACCGCCGTGGCCATGGCCTTGGCGGGTGTGGGCCTGGTGGTCAGCGTCTCGCGTCGTCGCCTGAGCTGATGGCTTGATCAGCACGCGGCCTTGGGGCGCAGCTTCAAGGTCAGACCGTCCGGCCCCATGGTGAAGGCCATCAGCTCGCGGGCTGCCAGGCCGTCTGGCGTGTCCACGCTGACGATGTCGAAGTGGCTTAGCAGCATGGCCATCGCCATCTTGATCTCCAGCAGCGCGAGGTAGCGGCCCGGGCAGATGCGGGGCCCGCTGCCAAACGGCATGGACAGGTGCTTGGCGGGGCAGGTGCTCTCGTCGAGCCAGCGCTCGGGCTTGAAGGCCTGGGGGTCTGACAGGTGTTGCTCGGACACGCTGTCATGGCGCATCACGTTCCACACCAAGGTGCCCTTGGGCACAGCGATATCGTGCACGACGGTATCGCGCAGCGACTGCACCGGCAGGAAGGGCGCCACGGGTTTGAGGCGCATGGCCTCGTTGGCGCAGGCCTCCAGGTAATCCATCTTCGCCAGGCTGTCAGGCGTGAAGTCGGGCAGACCACGCGGTGCAATCGCCTGCACCTCTTCGCGTGCCCTCTTCAGCACCGAGGGGTTGTGGTGAAGCAGGTAGGTGAGCCAGGCCAGGGTGTTGGCCGTCGTGTCTTCACCGGCCAGCAGCATGGTGATGACATTGCCTTTGACGTCCGCATCGTTGACGCCGCTGTCGGCGGTCTCGGCGGCGGCGATGAAAGCCTCCAGCAGATTGGGCGGCTCGGCCCGACGGGTAGGGTCCAGGCGCATGCGCTCGCGTGCATCGGCGATGAAGCCGTCGATGGCCTTGTTGATCTCGGCCACGCTGTGCTCCAGCCGCCGGTCTGATGGCAGCTTGACCAGCTTCCAGATGGGGAAGACTGTCAGGATGCGCTTGAACAGGGCAGGGAAGATGGCGTCCAGATGCCGCTGGATGATGTCGCCTTCGGCTTGCAGGCTGTTGACGTCATGGCCGAATGCCAGGCCAGTGATGGCGTCTACCGTGTAGCGCATCAGGTCGGCCTGCAGGTCGATGGTCTGCTGCTGATGGGCGGCCTGCAGCCAGCGGTCGTGCAGGCGCTGGGCCACATTGAGCATCGACGGGAAATAGCTGCGGATGCGCTGCGGCGCGAAGCTGGCCATCACCATGCGGCGCTGGTGGTGCCAGCGCTCGCCTTCGGCCATGAACAGGCCCAGGGCCATGCCCAGGCTGGCGGCCGCCTCTGACAGCCGCGTGGAGCGACGGAAGTCATGCGGGCGGGCCTTGAGGACCAGGTTGCTCGCTTCGTGATCAGCGACCACCAGCACCTTGCGGCGGCCAAAGCGCACGACGAAGTAGGGGCCATGTTCACGACACCAACCCTCCATGTCCTGGTGAACGCGCTCGCGCTGGATCTGCAAGGCATTGCCCACGATGGGCCAGCCACGCGGCCCACCCAGGTCGGCCAACTGGCGCATGCGGGCCGGGGCCGTGAGGCCGGCCGGCTCGGGCAGGGTTTTGGTGGCGGTGCTGTTCACGGATGTGCTCCTTGGCCTGGGGCCCACTTTGCGTTTTAATAACTGAATGTTATTCAGTTTTTGGTGGTGGCGGCAACTCGCATGCCGCTCGCAAAACATTCAGGTTTGAATCGCCATGCCCCAGGCCAAAGCTTCGTCATCGTCTTCCCAGGAGAAAGTGATGCGCAAGCGTCCCACGCAGGACCGTGCGCAGCGAACCGTGGAGGCCATTTTCAAAGCCACTGCTCAGATTGTTGACAAGGAAGGCTTGGAGGCGCTGAGCACCAACAAGATCGCGGCCAAGGCGGGCTTTTCGGTGGGCACGCTCTACCAGTACTTTGCCAGCAGGGAAGCTGTGCTGGAGGCCATGATCGATTCAGAGCGGCAAAGGGTGATTGACGAGATCCACGGCATCTTGAGGGACGTGGTGGAAGGCCGCATCGCCCCACGGGAGGCCTTGCGTTTGAGGATCCGCGCGCTGATCTCGGCCTTTGGCACGGGTGATCGCTTGAGCCGCGCCATCGTGCGCATGGCCTGGCGCATGGACTTCACCGACGCCGTGTTGCAGGCGCAGCGGGAAAGCGCCGAGCACATCGCCATCGTGTGGTCGCAGATCGGGCGCGAGGGCATGCGCCCTTTGACACCGGCGACGCTGTTTGTGGGGACGCGTGCCGTGATGGGCGCGATCCGCAGCGCCTCGCTGGAGAACTCGCCGCTGCTGGGCACGCGGGACTTCGAAGACGAGCTGGTTCACCTGGTCTGGGGGCTGACCAGGCCTTGAGATGGTGCCGAGCGAATCAGCCCCGCTGCTTGAGCATGGCCAGTGCGATGAACTCGTCCACCGGCACTTCTTCGGCGCGGCGCTGCAAGTCGAAATCGGTCTGGATGCCGTGCGCCTCGATCCAATGGCCCAGCGTGTGGCGCAGGATCTTGCGGCGCTGCGAGAAGGCCAGCGCCACCATGCTCTCCAGCACGGCCGGGTCCACCTGGGGTGGCTGCGGCAGCGGCACCATGCGCACCACGGCGGAGTCCACCTTGGGCGGCGGGTCGAACGATTCGGGTGGCACGTCGACCACGCACTCCATGTCGTAGCGCCATTGCAGCATCACGCTCAGGCGGCCGTAGTCCTTGTTGCCGGGGTGGGCCACCATGCGGTCCACCACTTCCTTTTGCAGCATGAAGTGCTGGTCTTCGACGACGTCGGCACAGGGCAGCAGGTGAAAGAGAATGGGGCTGGAGATGTTGTAGGGCAGGTTGCCGATGACGCGCAGCTTCTGGCCGCGCTCACGTGCGATGGCCGCGAAGTCGACCTTGAGCACGTCGGACTCGATCACCATCAGCTCGGCTCGCTGGCGCAGGCGGGCGGCGAGGTCGCGGTCCAGCTCGACCACGGTGAGCTGTTCGCAGCGTTCGACCACGGGGTTGGTGAGGGCGCCCAGGCCCGGGCCGATCTCGATCAGGGCCTGGCCTGGCTTGGGCGAAATCGCACGCACGATCTCGTCGATCACACCCAGGTCGACCAGGAAGTTCTGACCAAAGCGCTTGCGGGCAATGTGCCCACCACCGCCTTGCACCGGGCGTTTGCTCTGGCGTGAAGAAGGCCGTGACGATGGGCGCGATGAGGGGCGATCAGGGCGCATCGGGCTCGCGCATCTCGATGTAGGCGGCGGCGCGCAGTTCGCGGGCCCATTCATCGTAGGCGGGCTCGAAGCGGCGTTCGCGCAGCACCTGGCGGGCGGCCTCACGCTTTTGCTGATCGTTGAGCTGTACCTCGCGGCGCTCCATCAACTGGATCAGGTGCACGCCATAGCGGCTCACCACGGGCTCGGAGATCTGGCCCGGTTGCAAGGCGGTCAGGGCCTTTTCGAACTCGGGCACAAACTGGCCGGGTGCGGCCCAGCCCAGGTCGCCGCCGCGTGCGCCGCTGCCGTCTTCCGAATACTGGCGGGCCATCTGGGCGAAGCTGGTCTGGCCTTCCACAATCTTCTTGCGGATGTCGTTCATGCGGTCGAGCTGTTCGCGCACGGGGTGCTCGGGGCTGGTGCGCAGCAGGATGTGACGCGAGCGCTGCTGGGTGTAGGTGGCCTGGGCGCTGTTCTCTCGCTCGACCAGCTTGATGACGTGAAAGCCCGCATTGGAGCGCACCACCTGTGCCACCTGGCCGACCTTCAGCTTGGAGGCTGCGGCCACGAAGAGCTCCGGCAGTCGGCTGACTTCGCGCAGGCCGAGGGTGCCGCCCTGGTCGCGTGTGTTGGTGTCGGCGGAAAACTCTTTGGCGAGCTGAGCGAAATTCTCGCCACGGGCGGCGCGTGCCTGGATGTCCTGCGCCTTGCTTTGCAGCGCGGCCACTTCCACCTGCGTGGCCTTCTCGGGCACGGCGATCAGGATGTGTGCCACATTGAGCGCCACCTCGGTTTGCGCAGCCGGGTCTTCCTTGATGAAGGCGTCGAGGTCTTCGTCGCTGATCTGGATGCGCGTGTTGACCTCGCGTTCGCGCAGGCGTTGCAGCAGAAGCTGTTCGCGCAGGCTGTTGCGGTAGCGCTGGAAGTCCAGGCCATCGGCTTGCATGCGCGCGCGCAGGTCCGCCAGGGTCATCTGGTTCTGGGCGGCGATGTTCTCGATGGCGCCGTCCACTTCGGCATCCGAGATGTCCATGCCGATGGTCTTGGCATAGGAGATCTGCACCTTCTCGTCGATCAGGGCGTCGAGCACCTGCTTGCGCAGCTCTTCGGGCGGGGGCAGGCGTGTGCCGGCCGGCGCCGTGTCGGTGATGCGCGTCACGCGCTTGTCGACATCCGTGTGGGTGATGGGCTCCTGGTTGACCACGGCCAGGATGTAGTCGGACGTGGTCTGGATGCCCTCGATCTTCAGCTCGGTACTGAGGTTGCGGGTGCCCGGGATGCGCGGCGAGACAGAGGGCGACTGCTTGAGCTGCGCCCAGGCCGGTGCGGTCGTGGCGACCAGCAGGCTCATCAGGCACAGGCCGTGCACGACCCTGCTCATGGGTCGTGGCTGACGGCGGGTCTTGGAGGGGTGATCAATCATCTGTCGAATAGGGCGTAGTGCCGGTAGTGGGCGCCGCCACGCTGTCGTCGTGCAGCAGCTGGTAGCCGGGGATATTGTCCTTCAAGGTGCGCAGCGGGTTGGAACCCAGGCTGATGCGCGACAAGCCGGCCAGTTCGAGCTGGAACATCAGGCGCGTGGAGGCCTGGTCTCGGCCCACCGAGACGCGCTCGGCCACGACGCGGCCGATCCAGCAGCCGGCATCGTATTCCACACCGAGCAGGGCATCGGTCAGGCGGCTGTCACGCATGGAGTAGCTCATGCGACCCACGCTGTACCAGGTGCCGCCGCAGGCCGAGCCGTTGATGGGGCGGCGGCCCGTGAGGTTCATCGGGTCGGCCACGGCCTGGTCGCGCACCTGTGCAGTCGAGGGCACGGGGCCAGCCAGTGGCCATTGCCAGCCCAGGTCCACCTGTTCGCTGGCGTCGCGGGTGTAGCGGTAGGCCAGGCCCACAGTGCGCCAGGGGCCGGGCGAGTAGCGCACACCCATCAGGCCGCGCGACATGGCGTGGTTCTGCGCGTTGAACTGCGCGGTGCCGTCCAGGCTCCACTTGGGGATGACGCTGGTCGAGCCCAGCAGCAGCAGGTCGGACAGGCGCTGCGTGATGGGGTCGGGGCCATCGGGGTTGATGCGTTGATCGGCCAGCAGCAGCTTTTGCACGATGCCCAGGCGCATGGCCTCGACGCCGGTCATGTCATCGACCAGACGCGAGGTGACGCCCACGGTGACCTGGTTGGCGTCCGAGATGCGGTCGCCACCGGTGAAGGCGTTCTCGTTGTAGATGGCGTACTGGTTGAAGTCGCGCGGGGCGCTGTCGAACAGGGGCAGGAAGCTCTGGTCCTTGTAGGGCGTGCGCACGTACTGGATACGCGGCTCCAGGGTCTGCGTGAGATCCCGGTCGAACACGTGCACCGGCCGCTCCATCGTCAGGCCCGAGTCCAGGCTGAAGGTAGGCAGCACACGCGTTGCGCTGCGGCTGCCGTTGGACATGGCCTGGTCCAGGTCGTAGCTGGCGGCGTTGAGTGCCACCTTGGGCGTGAGGTTCAGGCCGCCGAAATTGAAGCTGCGGCCCAGCTCGCCGGTGGCATTGAGGCGGTTGCCGATGGGCTTGGTCGGGTCTGCGTTGGTGAAGCGGTTGAACTCGCCTTGCAGCCCCCAGATCATGCCGGTCTCATTGCCGCTGCGGGTGCGCACACCGAGCTGGGGCTCGCGCCGGTAGGGCGTGTCGATGCCGCTTTGCGTGGGGTCGGCCAGGGGGTCGAGGTCGCGCAGCGTCTGCCAGCTCTGTACGCCGCCGTAGAGCGTGGTCTGGCTGTCGCCCAGGCCCCAGTTGCGCGAGTTCAACTGGCGCTCGATGTTGGCGTGGCTGTCGTACAGGCGCGGTGTGAGCGAAGGCAGGCCGTGCGGGAAGTCCTTCCAGTAATCGTCGTCCGACACGCGCAGCCAGCGCAGCTCGTAGTTGGTCTGCGACAGCAGATTGCCGTCGTTCAGATTGCCCTTGTCGCTGTAGTCGAGCAGGCCGCGGGGGCGCATGGCCACGCGGTCATCGGGCAGACCGACGACATGCAGGGTGCCTTCATCGTGTGGCGTCAGGTAGCGGTACTCGGCGTCCAGGCCTGCACCGCGCCGTACCGACAGGGTGGGGGCCAGCGTCATGTCCTTGTCGGGCGCGATGTTCCAGTAGTAGGGCGCCGACATCTCGAAGCCGCTCTTGCTGTCGAAGTCGAAGCTCGGCGGCAGCCAGCCCGATTTGCGTGCGTCATTGAGCGGGAAGGTCAGCGTGGGCGCGGCCAGGATGGGCACGCCCTTGAACCAGATCACGGCGCTTTCGGCCTTGCCCTCGTTGGCGTCGAAGTCCAGGTAGATGCTGCTGGTCTTGAGCGACCAGTCCGGCTCGCCCGGGGTGCCGTCTGCCGTGTTGGCCGGTGTGCAACTGGAGTAGGTGGTCTTGAAGGCGCGCAGCTTGTTCTCGCCGAGGAACTCGACCAGATCGGCATCGCCGCCGGCACGGGTGCGCGCGAACCAGAAATGCGGGCGGATGAACTCGCCTTCCAGCGTGTCCAGCTTGAGCGTCAGCTCCGGGCCGCTGAAGATGTTGCCATTGCGCATGATCACCACATGGCCCAGGGCGCGCGCGGTGTTGTCGGCCTGGGTGTGCGTGAGCTCGTCGGCGCGCACCACCAGATCGCCCTGGCGCAGGCGCACCGAGCCGGTGGCGCGGGTGCGTGAGCCAGATTCGCCCTCGAGGTTGTCGGCCTCGAAGAACAGGGGCAGCTTGCCGTTGCGCGGGTTGACCTGCGGCGCAGGCAGGGTGAAGCTGAAGCGCAGCGGGTTGGCGACCGTGCTGGATGAACCAGGAGCGGAAGCCGCCGCCGATGCCGGTGTTGCGGCAGGGGGGCGCACCGCAGACGCGTCACCGCCCACCGCGCTGGGCGCAGCGGCCGAGTCATCAGCGCGCACGGCCTGGGGCCAGCCGATCTGGGCCACGACCAGGCCTGCCGCCAGGGCGATGGGCGACCAGCGCAAGCGTGATCCGGCCTGGTCAGCCTTCTGGGCGTGGCGGCGATGCATGGGCAAGGAGGGGCGGGCCAGTTTCAGGGTCACGGTCAGGGATTGCGCGTTGGCGTCGCAGTGGGAGGCTGCGGCATGGGCCTTCACACGTCAGAGCTGGCCTTGCCTAAAATCGACGCATTATTTCATGTCGGCGCCGTCTGCCGACCTTCCATGTGACCTTCCTCGCGTCCTTCCACGGACAGCTCGCTCATGACCACTGCGTCGACCTCCGCATCGCCCTCTGATTTGGCCGTCATCCACTGGGCCGATCCTGCCCGCCAGCAGGCCTTTGCCGCCTGGCTGGCCTCGGTCTCACCCGCGCACGGCCTCCAACCCGACACCGTGCGCTCGGCCAGTTCAGACGCCAGCTTTCGCCGTTATTTCCGCATCGATGCCGCCCAGGGCAGCTTCATCATCATGGACGCCCCGCCCGAGAAGGAGAACTGCCATCCCTTCGTGGCGGTCGACCGTATGCTGGACGCCGGCGGCGTCAACGTCCCCCACATCCACCAGTGGGACGAGGCCCAGGGCTTCATGCTGCTGAGCGATCTGGGCCACCACACCTTCTTGTCCACCCTGGACGTGGCCCAGGCCCACGACGCCGGCAACCGCGCCCGCTACAACGCTGCGCTGGACGAACTGGTGCGCCTGCAAGCCGTGCCGCAAGGCCAGGGTGAGCAGGCCCTGCCGCCCTACGACGATGCCCTGTTGCAACGCGAGATGGACCTGTTCCCCGACTGGTACCTCACCAAGCTGCGCGGCCTGACCCTGACGGCAGCCCAGCAGGCCCAACTGACGCAGACCTTCGCCCTGATCAAAGCCCAGGTGCTGTCGCAGGCCACCGTGCTGGTGCACCGCGACTACCACTCGCGCAACCTCATGGCCGATCCGACCGACCCCCATGCCCGCCCCGGCGTGATCGATTTTCAGGATGCGGTATGGGGCCCGGTGAGCTACGACCTCGTCTCCCTGCTGCGCGACGCCTACGTGATGTGGGACGAGGACGTGCAACTAGACTACGCCGTGCGCTACTGGGAAAAGGCGCGCAAGGCCGGCCTGCCCGTGCCGGATGACTTCGGTGTCTTCTGGCACGACGTCGAGTGGATGGGCCTGCAGCGGCATCTGAAGGTGCTGGGCATCTTCGCCCGCTTGGCCTTGCGCGACGGAAAGCACCAGTACCTGGACGACATCCCCCGCGTCTGGAGCTATGCCCAGCGCGTGGCCGCACGCTACCAGGGCCTGGGCCCGCTGCTGCGCCTGCTGGAGCAGGCCGAGGCGGCCCAAGGGGGTGTCCAGACCCAGGTCGGTTACACATTCTGATCTCCGCCCCGCATTTAAGCCGACCGAAAGTGCGCAAAAAAGCGGCAACAGGCGGATAATCCGCATCCGATGAATTCAAATACCCCCCAAGCGACCCTCCCCGAGGGAGCGGTCGCCGCGCAGCCCACCGAGGCCACGCCCACCGAAGCAACTGCTGCACCCGCCCGGTTCGACACACTGCCGCTCAACCCCAAACTGCTGGCGGCGATCGAATACCCGACGATGTCGCCCATCCAGGCCAAGGCGATCCCCGTGGTGCTGGCCGGGCGCGACGTCATGGGGGCCGCTCAGACCGGTACCGGCAAGACCGCCGCGTTCTCCATTCCACTGCTTCAGAAGATGATGAAGCACGAGAACATGAGCATGTCGCCGGCGCGTCACCCCGTGCGTGCCGTGGTGCTGGCGCCCACGCGTGAACTGGCCGACCAGGTGGCCGTCAACATCAAGAAATACGCCAGCAAGACGAGTTTGCGTGTGGCCGTGGTGTTCGGCGGCATGGACATGAAGCCCCAGACGGCCGAGCTCAAGGCCGGGGTCGAGGTGTTGATCGCCACGCCGGGCCGCCTGCTGGACCACATCGAAGCCAAGAACTGCAACCTGTCGCAAGTCGAGTACGTGGTGCTCGACGAGGCCGACCGCATGCTGGACATCGGCTTCCTGCCCGATCTGCAGCGCATCCTGAGCTACCTGCCCAAGCAGCGCCAGACCTTGCTGTTCTCGGCCACCTTCTCGCTCGAGATCAAGAAGCTGGCACAAAGCTATCTGCAAGATCCGGTGCTGGTGGAAGTGGCTCGCCCCAATGCGACGGCCACCAACGTGGAGCAGCGCTTCTACAAGGTCGACGAAGACAACAAGCGTGCCGCCATCCGCCAGATCCTGCGGGACCGCGGCATCACGCAAAGCATCGTCTTCGTGAACTCCAAGCTGGGCGCGGCCCGCCTGGCCCGTGCCTTCGAGCGCGATGGCCTGCGCACCACGGCCCTGCACGGCGACAAGTCGCAGGACGAGCGTCTCAAGGCCCTGGCAGCCTTCAAGGCCGGCGAGATGGACTTGCTCGTCGCCACCGACGTGGCCGCGCGCGGCATCGACATCGCGGCGCTGCCGGCGGTCTTCAACTTCGACATTCCCTTCAACGCCGAAGACTACGTGCACCGCATCGGTCGCACGGGCCGGGCGGGTGCCAGTGGCTTGGCCGTGTCGCTCGTCACGGGCGCCGACAACAGGCTGATGGCCGACATCGAGAAGCTCATCAAGAAGAAGATCGACGTCGAGGCCTTCGAGGTCGAGGGCGACCGCCGGGGCGACCGTGGTGGCTACCGCCGCGAACGCCGCGACGACACCGAAGAGCGTCACCACCACGACGTGGCCAGTGGCATGGCGCTGCGCAGCGAAGTGCGTGACCGCCCGCGTGCCGTGCCCCGTCGCCAGGTCGATCCCTTCTTCGACAAGCCCTACGAGCCTGATCCTTCGGCCGATCCGGTCTGGGAACAGAAGGACGCGGCAGCCACGGCTGCTGTGGCTGCGGCGGCCACCACGTCTGCCACCGGGTCCAGCCTGTCGCGCTTCATCAAACCCAAGCGCAAGGTCGCGGCCCTGCTGGGCGGCTCAGGCACAACCCGGCGCTGACTTCGGCGCTGACTCGTGCGCTGACCATCAGGCACAGCCGGGCACTGCGGTCAGGCTGCCTGTTGCCCGGCCGCTGCGATGGCGCCAACCGTTGTCGGGTTGATGGCCGCTGCCAGACGCTGCTGTCGCCATGCCGATGGCGACGCGCCATATTCGCGCTTGAAGGCCTGGCTGAAGGCGGCTTCAGAGGCATACCCCACCTGATCGGCGATCTTGTTGATTGGCAGCCCCGAGCTGCTCAACTGCCGTGCCGCCAGGCGCATGCGGTGGCGCGTCAGGTAGGTCAAGGGTGGCTCGCCCAAGGTCTGCGTGAAGCGATCGGCAAAGGCCGAGCGCGACAGGCAGGCCTCTTGCGCCAGCTCGGGCACCGTCCAGTTGCGACGCGGGTCGCGGTGCATGTGCGCCAGCGCGCAAGACAAGGCACGGTCCTTCAAGGCGGCCAGCCAGTTGCCCGAACCTTCGGGCACCGACTCGACGTAGTCGCGGATGCACTCCATGAACAGGATGTCGCCCAGGCGGTTGATGATGGCCTGCTGAGCGGGCCGAGCCGCGATCACTTCCTGCGCCAGGAACTGCAGGCCGATGGCCAGCCACAGCGGTGGCGCCTCACCCAGTCCGCGCACATGCATCAGCGAGGGCAGGGCGGCGATCAGAGGGGCGGCCATGTCCACATCGAAGCGCGCGTGGCCGCTGATGAGGTCACAACTGGGTTGACCACCGCCGCCGTGGCGATAGGGCTCCAGTTCGGACTTGGCCATGATGGGCAAGAAATCTTGTGCCACGGCCATCGTCTGAGGCCTGTCTTGAATGCGGTGCTGGCCACCAGCAGGCTGCACGATCAGGTCGCCGGCCTGCACCAGCAAAGGCTCCTCGCCCTCGCGGATCAGCCAAGCTTGACCACTGGTGACCATGTGGAAGGACGCCAGGCCGGGTGTGGCCATGCGCCAGGCCCATGGACTCGTATTGTGCGTGGACGCGAACACCACACCGTTGAAGTGCATGTCGTCCAAAATCAGGCTGAGGCTGTCCATATTCGCTCAAGGATGCCATGAAGGGACAGTCGCCACGGTAGCCGAAATACCGCGTTTCTGGTGCCAAACGCCGGCTTTGTGACAAGTTTGATGAATCACGGGTAAACCCGGGTTGGAGGGCGGCGGATTGCAATGATGGTGCGGACTTTTGCCCCTTCCTGAGCCAGATCAAATTCACGACACTGGCTGCAGTTGAAGGAGAGTGCATCCATGTCCCAAGCCAGTGTCTCGACGGCGCCCACCGTGAAGTGGGCCGATCCCAAACGCTACCTGTGGCTGCTCGGGCCAGCCGTGCCGGGTATCGGCCTGGTCATGTTGGCCTTGTTCTGGTACAGCAAGGCCATGTGGACCATGTGGTTCGTGGTGGTGCTGGTGCACATGGTCATCCCCGCGCTGGACTGGCTATTCGGCGAGGACGCCGAGAACCCGCCTGATGGCGCGCTGCAAAGCCTGGAAGACGAGCGCTACTACAGTTGGGTGCTGTATGCCTTCGTGCCGCTGCAACTGGCCGTGACCCTCCTGGGCGCCTGGTTCGCCGTCACCATTGACATGCCCTGGTACCACCAGATCGGCCTGGCCCTGAGCGTGGGCATGGTCAACGGCATCGCCATCAACACAGCGCACGAGCTGGGCCACAAGAAGTCCAAGTTCGACCGCTGGATGGCCCGCATCTCGCTGGCCCCCACCTTCTACGGCCACTTCTACATCGAGCACAACCGGGGTCACCACAAGAACGTGGCCACGCCCGAAGATCCCGCCAGCTCGCGCTTTGGCGAATCCTTCTGGGCCTTCCTGCCCCGCACCGTGTTCGGCAGCCTGCGTTCGGCCTGGCACCTTGAAGCCGAGCGCCTGGCCCGTCAAGGCAAGAGCGTGTGGAGCACCGACAACGAGAACCTGCAATCCTGGGCGATGTCGCTTGTGCTCTTCGGGGCTGTGATCCTCGTTCTGGGCTGGGCCGTGCTGCCCTTCTTGATCATCCAGGCCATCTACGGCTTCCACCTGCTCGAAGTGGTGAACTACCTGGAGCATTACGGCCTGTGCCGCCAGAAGAAGGCCGATGGCCGCTACGAGCGCTGTGAGCCCGAGCACTCGTGGAACAGCAACCACATGGTGCCCAACCTGTTCCTCTACCACCTGCAGCGCCACAGCGATCACCACGCCAACCCGACCCGCAAGTACCAGGCACTGCGCCACTTCGAGCACAGCCCGCAACTGCCCTCAGGCTATGCCGGCATGATCACCCTGGCCTACTTCCCGCCCATCTGGTATGCGGTGATGAACAAGCGCGTGCTGGCCCACTACAAGGGCGACATGGGCCGCATCAACATGTACGAACCCCGCCGTGAGGAACTGATGGCGCGCTATGCTGAGCAGGCGCGCACCTTGGCCCGACAAGGCTGAGGTCCCTGTCTACCGAGGAGATACAAGAACATGACATACCGCTGCCCCAATTGCGGATACGTGTACGACGAAGCCAAGGGTGAGCCTCATGAGGGTTTCCAGCCCGGCACGGTCTGGAAGCTGATCCCCGACGACTGGTCCTGCCCCGGTTGCTCGGTGCGCGACAAGGTGGACTTCGAGGCGGACGAAGCGGCCTGACCTTGTCACCGTTCGGTGTGGCCAAAGACGGTACATTGAGGGCTTGCTGAAACGACTCAGCCCGCCCTCATGTCCAGCGATACCACCTCCCTGCCCCTCCCTGACGATGAAGCCGACCAGCCTGTGTCGGCTTCAGCTGCTTCTGGCCGCCATGGCCTGGATGACCCAGGTTTTCTGGCCACCTTGCGCAAGCAAATGGTCAAGTTTGCCCAGTTGCACCTCGGCGATGGCCACCTGGCCGAAGACGCGGTGCAAGAGGCCCTGGCCGGTGCCTGGGTCGGGGCCCAGCGCTTCTCGGGCCGCGCGGCCATCAAGACCTGGGTCTTCGCCATCCTCAAGAACAAGGTGGCCGACCTGTTGCGCCACAAGCAGCGCATGGTGGACGCCAGCAGCCTGCTCAAGGAAGGCGATGAAGAACAGGCCCTGTCCGACCTGTTCGACGAGCGCGGCCACTGGCTGCAAGACAGCACGCCCACTGCCTGGCACTGCCCCGAAGCCAGCCTGGAGCAGCAGCAGTTCTGGGCCGTGCTGGAGGTCTGCCTGGATGGCATGCCTGCGAATCAGGCACGTGTCTTCATGATGCGCGAGTTCATGGGCTTCGAGACCGACGAGATCTGCACCACGGTCAGCGTCAGTAGCAGCAACCTTTTCGTCTTGCTGCACCGTGCGCGCCTGCGCTTGCGCGAGTGCCTGAACCAGCGCTGGTTCGCACAGGCGGCTTGAAAGGGGCGCACGACGATGTTGAAGTTGAACTGCGTCCAAGCCACCCGCATGCTGTCGGAATCCCAAGAGCGCGATCTGAGCACCCCCGAGCGCACCGTGCTGCGCGTGCACACCTGGATCTGCTCCGGCTGCCGCAATTTCGGTGGGCAACTGGGCTTTCTGCGTCAGGCCATGAAGGGGCTGGCGTCCCGGCCGGACGACACCGCCTTGTCAGGGGATGATGAGGATCCGCCGGCACCCGGTGCGCGCTAGGTTGTAAGAAACCGGCGGGCCGCTCGACCAAGATGGGGAATGTTTCAAGGAGAACCTGATGATGTCCACATCCGCCCCCACCCCTTCATCCCCTGCTGCCGATACGGCCTCTGCCGGAACCTGGCGCTCGCGCCTGGTGTGCGCCGCACAGGCCTGGCTGAACTTTGAAGTCTGGCCCCAGTCTCTCGCCCTGCTGGCAGCGCGCCTCTACCTGTTCGAGGTGTTCTTCCGCTCCGGCCTGACCAAGATCCACGACTGGGATGCCACCCTGTTCCTCTTCAGCGAGGAGTACCACGTGCCCGTGCTGCCGCCCGAGCTGGCCGCCTGGATGGGGACGGGCGGCGAGTTGGGCTTTTCGACGCTCCTGCTGCTTGGCTTGATCTCGCGTCCGGCCGCAGTGGGTCTGTTCTTCGTCAACGCCGTGGCGGCCATCAGCTACCCGGACCTGGCGCCTGCCGCACTGAAGGACCATTACATCTGGGGCATCCTGGCCGTGGTGTTGGCCTGCTTCGGCGCAGGACGCTTCTCGGTGGACGCCTTTGCCTGGCGCCGCTGGTTGAACAAGGCCTAAGATGGCCGCATGAACCATCACATCAAAACACGCAGGGGTGTGAGGCTGGCGAGCGCGATGCTGCTGGCCTCACTGGTATCGATGACCCTGTTGGCCGGCTGCACGACACAGCAGGCCTACAGCACCGGTCAGGCCTGGCGCCAGAACGAATGCAACAAGCTGACCGACATGTCTGAACGCCAGCGCTGCATGAAAGAGGCCGGCCAGCCCTACGACGCCTACCAAAAGGACGTCGACAACATCAAGAAGTGACGCTGATCACGGTAGCTCGGCGCCACCCATGCGCGCCACGATCGTGCCCGAGCGGCTCATGATGTAGCCCGAGCGCGGCTGCTGCTCGAAGCGCTTGGGCGCGGGCAGCATCACGGCCAAGCGGGCTGCCTGCATGGGGCTGAGCTGCGCGGCTTCGACCTGGAAGTAGTGGCGTGATGCGGCCTGCGCACCAAATACGCCTTCACCCCACTCCACGTTGTTGAGGTAGACAGCCAGGATGCGTTCCTTGCCCAGGATGCCTTCGAGCATGAAGGTGATGAGGAACTCCTCGCCCTTGCGCAGGAAGTTGCGCTCGCTGCTCAGAAAGAGGTTCTTGGCCAGTTGCTGTGTGATGGTCGAGCCACCGATGACCTTGGGGGCGGCCGCCTGGGCCGTGGTGGCAGGGGGCGCGGGCAGGGCGCGGCCACGGGCCTTGGCACGTGCCACGGCGCGGTCGTAGCGCTGCTGGGCCTGCTGGTGGATGCGGTCGGCCTTGGCCTGGGCCTGGTTGTTCTTCTTCCAGGCGTTTTGCAGCGCGTCCCATTCCACGCCGCAGTGGTCGACGAAGTTGGCGTCTTCCGAGGCGATCACCGCGCGCTTGAGGTTGTCGGAGATGGCGTCATAGGGGCGCCATTCCTGAGCCCAGAGGATGCGGCCCTGCTCGCGCACCAGGCGCGCCATTTCGCTGCGCTGGAAGGTGGTGGACTGTGGGTCGAGCACGCGCATCAGGCCGATGCGGGCGGCGAAGTAGAGCTGCAGGCTCAGGCCGCTGAGGATCACCAGGACGACGATTCGCCAGACTGCACGCATCGGGGGCTCTTGCTGATGAAGGGGTGTGAGTAGACGGTCAATGGGGCCGGGCCGCATCGACCTGGGCACGCATGTGGGCGAGCACCGGCTCGGTGTCGGGCCGCACGCCGCGCCACAGGGCAAAGCTCTCGGCGGCCTGCTCGACAAGCATGCCCAGGCCATCGCGGGCAATGGCGCCATGGCTGCGCGCCCAATCCAGGAAGACCTGTGCGGCGGGGCCGTACATCATGTCCAGAGCCAGCGCGCCGGGTTTGAGCACCTGCGGGCCCACGGGCACACCGCTGCCGCCCAGGCTGGCGGCCGTGCCATTGATGAAGACGTCGAAGGCTTCGCCGGCCTCCTGCAGACCGCGTGCGCTGAGCTTCACGCCATGCTGGGCCGCGAAGGTGGCGTGCCGCTCGACGATGGCCTGGGCTTTCTCCACGGTGCGGTTGGCCATGACGATCTCGGCCGGTCGGGCTTCGATCAAGGGGCCCAGCACGCCGGCGCTGGCACCGCCCGCGCCCAGCAGCAGCACGCGCCGGCCGGCCAGCGCCACGCCCGCGTTGACGGTGATGTCGCGCATGAGGCCGACGCCATCGGTGTTGTCGGCCAGCCAGCCGCCTTGGGCCTGGTCGTCAAAGCGCAGGGTGTTGGCAGCCTGGGCCAGCTCGGCCCGAGGTGTGCGGCGTGCGGCCAGCTCGAAGGCTTCGAACTTGAAGGGCACGGTCACGTTGCAGCCCTTGGCGCCCTGGGCTGCAAAGGCCCGGATGTGCGCTTTGAAATCGTCCAGCGGGCACAGCAGCCGGCCGTAGTCGACAGCCTGGCCGGTCTGCTGGGCGAACTGCGCGTGAATCAGCGGCGAGCGGCTGTGTTCAACCGGGTTGCCGGCCACGGCGTAGCGGTCTGCGGTGCTCATGGTGTTCAAGGTCCGGGGGCCTGGGTAGTAGCCTGCAGGCCCGCTTCACGGGTGAAACGGAAACGCGAGGAGATCAGCAGCAGGTCCTTGCCGGCGATCACCTCAGGGGGCACCGCGCCAAAGGGGCCGGCGGCCGTCACGATGGCGCGGGCGCGCTTGTCGAGCTGCTTGCTGCGAGAGGGCTGCGTGATGATGGCGTCCACCACCTTGCCCTGGCGGTTGAGCCAGACTTCCATCACCAGCTCGCCATAGAGCTTCTGGCCGTTGAGCGTGGGGAAGTGCTCGGTGCCGGCGCGTTCGACCTGGGTGCGGAACTGGCTGTAGTACAGCGCGTCGGCCGACTTCATTGTGGCCGGGCTGATGTAGCGCTTCTTGGGGCGCTCGTTTTCTTCGCGGATGCGCTTTTCGATCTCGGCCAGCAGCTTGGTGAGCTGGCGTCGGCGTTCTTCGTCGGCGCGGCTTTGCTCGGTCTCGGCCTTGGCGCGGGGCTGCGGCGGCGGCAGGGCAGAGAGCTCGCCCTTGACCTGGGTGAGCAGTTGCTGCTGTTCCTGCTGCATCTGCTCGATCATGCGGGCGGTCTGCTCCATGGCGTCGCCCGTCTCGGCTTCGGGCGAGGGTGGCAGGGGCGAGGTGGCGCGACCGGTGCTTTCGCCGCCACCGGCCAGGTTCTGCTGCGCCAGCGCCTGGGCTTTGTCGGGTTTGGCTTCGCTGCCGGCATTGACCAGGATCACCTCCAGCGGGGTGTCCTTGAAGGTGCGGTTGAAGCCCTCGGGGTCGATGAAGCGGAAGCTGAACAGCCCGATGTGCAGCAGCGCCGACACCCCCAGACAAATCTGCAAGAGGGACAGTTGCTTCCACAGTGACACGAGGCGTTGCAGCATGCGGTGACCGCGAGGACGAAGAGGCGGGTGAAGAAAGGCCTGTCAGGGAGCCGGCGCGTCGCCTGCCGGGGCGTCGGCATCGGTCACGTCAATGGCCAGGGTCAACGGTCCTGCATTGTCCAGCACCTCTTCGTCGTCCTCGCCTTCGCTGATACCCTCATCCACACCCTGATCTGCAGGTGTGGCGTCATCGAGACGCGCCACCACGCTGGCGTGCACGTCTAGGGTCAGCTCATCGACGCCGGTGATGCGCACACGCACCTTGGCATGCCGAGGCAGGTTGTCGGCACCGATGGCCTTGAAGACCAGAGGCAGGGTGTCCGCCCGCACCAGGCCATTGACCATCACGGCGCAATCCAGCTCAGTGAGGCCCTGCTGGCCGAGGTACTTGAGCGTCCAGTAGCGCTCCATGCTGGACTGGAAACCGTTGTAGGCGCTGTAGGCCGTGTCGAAGTTGGAGATGATGGCAAACAGCTCGGCGTCCTTGGGTTTGAAGGGCGCGGCCAGCGCGGCGGTGCGGCCGTTCTTGGCGCAGGCGACGATCTGCCACTGGTTGACCAGGTCCACGTAGCGGCGCAGCGGCGAGGTGGCCCAGGTGTACTGCGCCACGCCCATGCCGGCGTGCGGCAGCGCCTTGGTGCCCATGCGCACCTTGATGCCGGGTTGCAGGCTGGCCTGGCTGCGGTAGATGCCGGGCACGCCCAGTTCGGCCAGCCAGCCGCCCCAGGTGCTGTTGGCCAGGATCATGGCCTCGGCCACAATGAGATCGAGCGCCGACCCCCGCGCGCGGATGCCGATGACGACCTGCTCGTTGCCCTGCGGCTCGATGCCGTCGCTCATGGTGTTCTCGCCATTGGCGCCCAGGAGCTTGAAGCTGTAGTCCGGCCGGTTGAAGGTTTCGGGCTTGCCGCGCACGACCTCGCGCCGGGCCTTGAGGTGCCTGGCCAGACGGTAGGCGAAGGCCAGTTCGCTGGCGAAGGCATAGTCGGCGGGCGCCTCGCCGCTCAGGGTTGCATCGGTGATGACGCCATCGAGCTTGTCATGGCGCAGGTTGGCGGCGATGGGCACGCGCTCCAGTTTGGTCTCGCTGCCCTTGACCTCCAGCGTGGCCTCGTCAAACGTGATGTAGAGCGACACGGCCGGGCAGTCGCGGCCTTCGATCAGCGTGTAGGTCTGCACGACGTCGTCGGGCAGCATGGTGATCTTGTGGCCGGGCATGTAGACCGTGGACATGCGCGCACGGCCCAGGGCATCGACCGGCGAGCCCGGCGCGATGGCCAGGCTGGGCGCGGCGATGTGGATGCCGTAGGTGACGGTGCCAGTGCCCAGGCCCTGCACAGACAGGGCGTCGTCGATCTCGGTCGTCATCGAGTCGTCGATCGAGAAGGCGCGCACGGCAGCCAGCGGCAGTTCGTCCTTGATGGGCGGCGCCTGCACGGCCGGGAAGCCGCATCCTTTCGGGAAGAACTCGAACAGGAAGCGCTTGAAGTGGAACTGGTAGGGGCTGTCGATGGCGCCTGCGTCTTTCAGCAGGTCCAGCGGGGCGCGCTGCGTGGCCTTGGCGGCGTCGACCACGGCCTTGTACTCGGGCCCGTTCTTGTCGGGCTTGAAGAGGATCTTGTAGAGCTGTTCCTTGATCGGCGGTGGGCAGTTGCCGGCGGCCAGCTCCTCGGCCCATTGCGCGATCTGCAAAGCCTGCTGCTTCTTGCGCTCGATGGCGACCAGGGCCTGCTTGAGGATATCTTCGGGCGCCTTGCGGAAACGCCCCTTGCCACGGCGGTGGAAGTAGTGCGGGGTGTCGAACAGGCGCATCAGCATGGCGGCCTGCTGCACGGCATCGGCATTGGCGCTGAAGTACTCGCGCGCCAGATCCTCGAAGCCGAATTCCTCGTTCGGGGCGACTTCCCAGATCAGGTCCACATCGATGTCGGCCGCCTGAGCAGCCCCCTGCCCCAGCACCTCGGCGGGCGAGGGCTTGGCAAATTTGATCAGCACGTTGGCGGCTTTCACCTTCACGCGCTTGCCCGAATCCAACTCGATCTGCATCGAGCTGTCGGCTTCGGACATCACACGGCCAGCCTGGAATTTACCGGCATCGTCAAACAGGGCGAACATCGTTGAGGGGGTCTCTCTCAGGGGAATCAGGGCGTGATTGTCCCATTTTGTCGCTGGGGTTTGCTGCCCTGGGGGCTGACAGGCGCTGCGGGATGCGGCAAGGTGGTGTCATGGACATGCCGCGCTACATCGACACCCCGCGCCTGCACCTGCGCGATCTGCGACCGGGCGACGCACAGGACGTGTTTGTCTCCTACGCCAGCGACCAGCAGGTGCTGCGCTACCTGGGCTGGTGGCCGCATTTATCCATCGACGACAGCCGCCGCCACATCGGCCATGAAATCCACCGCTGGCTGAAAAAAAGCGCCTGGGTGTGGGCCTTGACGCGGCCGCGTCCGAATCCCAAGGCGGATCGGGTTTTCGGGCAGGTGGAGTTGCTGCCCATGAGCTACCCGTCGGAGCAAGCCCACCACCTGCGCCTGGGTTACCTGATGGCCAGCAGCCATTGGGGGCAGGGCCTGATGAGCGAGGCGGTGGAGGCGGTGCTGGCGGCTGCGTTCAAGACGCCGGGCGTCTGGCGGGTGGACGCCTTGTGTGACGTGGCCAATGCAAACTCGGTGGCCTTGCTGGAGCGCGTGGGCATGGTGCGAGAAGGCTGCATGCGGCGCGCCGTGCTGCATCCCAATGTGGCGGACACGCCGCGAGATGCCTGGGTGTATGGCCTCTCCCGCGATGCCTGGATCAGGCTGCAGCAGGCAGCCCCAGCCAATTCAGCAGACCTGGCATGTGCTGAGCGAAATCGCTGACCGCGTGGTCGCTGCCTTCGAGCAGTGTCAAGTGGGTGCCTTGATAGCGCTGGTGCATCTCGTGCCAGTCCAGCACCTCGTCGCCCTTGGCAATCAAGCCCCAGTAGCGTTCGGGCCGGGTGATGCCGGTTGGGGCGATGGCTTTGAGTTCGTCGATGAACTCGGCGCGGAAGAAGAAATGGTCGTCGGGGTCGTGATAGGACGTCTGCTCGCCGATGTAGCGGGCCAGGTCGCGCGCGGGCTCCACGGCCGGGTTGATGACGGCGGCGCGGCAGCCGCGGTGTTCGGCCAGCACGGTGGCGTAGAAGCCGCCCAGGGATGAGCCGATCACGGCCATGGTCTCCACGGGCCAGGTGGTGCTGCTGCGCTGGATGAGGGCCCAGGCCGAGGCGGGCGAAGGCGGCAGTTGCGGGCAGCACCAGGTCACGGCCGCACCTTGCGCGTTGAGCGCCTCGATGTGCCTGGCCAGCATCTGGGCCTTGAAGGACTTCGGCGAAGACTTGAAGCCGTGCAGGTAGAGGATGTGGGTGAGGCGGTTCATGGCCGATATTGTGTGGCCTGCAGAATCCGCAGGGCCCGTGGGCGAGGGGGGAGCGTGAGCTTGTCACAAAGCTGTCAGCAATAGCCCAATAGGATCACGGCCAGTGCTGCATCACCCGCCTGATGCGGCTGGAAGGATCCCCTCTGATGAACACCCGTCAAGCGCCTCTGCGTGAGGTGCAGGCCGAACTCGTCCCTGTTGTTTTGACTCGCCAGGCCAAGCCCCGGCGTGCGCGTGGCTTTACCTTGCTCGAACTGTTGGTGGTGCTGGTCATCATCGGCTTGCTGGCGGGCTATGTGGGCCCGCGCTTTTTTGCGCAGATCGGCAAGTCCGAGGTGAAGACGGCCATGGCGCAGATCGATGCGCTGGGCAAGGCGCTGGACCAGTACCGGCTGGACACGGGTCATTACCCATCTACCGAGCAGGGGCTAGGCGCCTTGTGGGTCAAGCCCAGTGATGAGCCGCGCTGGTGGGGCCCTTATCTGCGCAAGAACGTGCCCAAGGACCCCTGGGGGCGCGAGTACCAATACAAGGCGCCAGGCGAGCATGGCGACTACGACCTGTTCTCGCTGGGCAAGGATGGGCGCGAGGGCGGCGATGGCGAGGACCAGGACATCACCAACTGGTGATGCCAAGGTGTCGTGACCATGCGTCGTCCCTCTTTGCTCAACCTCAGCCTTGGCAAGAAGCCTGCGGCCTCGCAAGCGACTGCGACTGCGACTGCGGGAGCGGCGGCGTTTCCGCGTCGGCTGTTCTGTCAGGAGCTGGCCGTGCTGCTCGATGCCGGCATTCCTTTGTATGAATCGCTGATGACCTTGCGCGAGAAGGAAGAGTCCGCCGCGGTGGCGCAGGTGCTGGGCACGCTGACCACAGCCTTGTCGCAAGGCAAGACCTTGTCGCAGGCCATGCGCATGCAACCGCTGGCTTTCAGCTCCTTGTTGATCGCCTCCATCGAGGCCAGCCAGCGCACTGGGCAGACCTCGCAGGCCTTGCGCCAGCATGCGGCCTATCTGGCCTGGCTCACTGGCCTGCGCGACAAGCTGGTGAGCGCAGCCATCTACCCGGCCATCCTCATTGGCGCAAGCCTCTTGGTGATCACCTTCCTGACCGTGTTCGTGGTGCCCCGCTTTGCCGACATCTACGAAGGCATGGGCGGCGAGCTGCCGTGGTTGTCGGGTGTGCTGCTCAATACGGGCAAGGCGGTGGGCGAGCACCCCTGGATGGTGCTGGCCGGCCTGCTGTGCTTGGTAGCCTTGGTCGTATCGGCGTGGCAATCTTCCTCGGTACGCGCGGCGGTCTCTGAACGGTTGTGGAAGACACCGGTGATCGGGCCGCGTTTGCGGCTCATCGAGCTCGCTGCGCTGTACCGCACCCTGGGCCTGTTGCTGCAAGCCGGCGTGGCCGTGGTGCCTGCACTCGAAGCCTCGGCCGAGTTGGTTGGGCCTTCGTTGCGCCCCTTGCTGATGCAGGCCACGCGCCGTGTGCGCGAAGGCACGCGACTGTCTGACAGCCTGCATCAGCACGAACTCAGCACGCCCGTGTCACTACGCATGATGCGTGTGGGCGAACAGACCGGCGAGCTCGGCCCCATGCTGGAGCGTGCAGCCACCTTCTACGATGAAGAGCTGGCTCGCTTCACCGAATGGGTGGGCAAGGTCGTGAGCCCGGTGCTCATGCTGATCATGGGGGTGCTCATTGGCGGCATTGTTGTGCTGATGTACCTGCCCATCTTTCAGGTGGCGGAGCAGATCCAATGAGTGCGGTGTTGCAATCCCTGGTCGAGCCCGAAGGCATGGGGCAAGAGCCGTACGCGGTGTCTCCCCTATCGTGGCAGCCAGATTGGGTCGCATGGCCGTTGGCCAGGGCGCTGCGCTTGCGCGTGGTGGTGGCTCGAGATGGTGCCGGGCAAGCCTGGGCTCTGACGCCATCGCCCGATGACCTTTTGCTGCGCGATGCGGTGAGCCGCAGCGTGCGCTTGTCGCTGCGTTGGCAGTCGGTGGATGAAGACACGCTCACGTTGCTGCTGGCACAAGGCGAGCAGGCGTACGAGGCACGTGGAGCCTTGGTACAGGTGGGGGACGCCGAAGAGCAAGGTCTGGAGAGCGGCGATGTGCATGCACTGTCGGTGGACACCATCAGCCGCCAGAGCAGTCCCGTGGTCAAGCTGCTGGATGCCACCCTGTTTGATGCGCTCAAGGCGCAGGCCAGCGACCTCCACCTCGAATCGACTGCCAACGGCATGGTGATCCGCCATCGTCTGGATGGTGTGATGCTGCATGTTGGCGATGTGGGCTCGCGCGAGGTCGCCGAACAACTCGTGTCGCGGCTCAAGGTGATGGCCGAGCTCGACATCGGCGAGCGCCGCCTGCCTCAGGACGGTCGCTTCAAGCTGCGCGTGCAGCAGTCCGCCGACAGCGGTGTGCGTGACGTGGACTTTCGTGTCTCCATCATGCCCAGTAGCTTTGGCGAAGATGCTGTGCTGCGGATACTTGACCGCTCGCGCCTGTCGGCTGAGCAGCAGGCCCTAAGCCTGGAAGGCCTGGGCTTTGAGTCCCATGATGCAGCAGTAGTGCGCCGCCTGGCCGGCAAGCCCTACGGCATGCTGCTGGTCACTGGCCCCACCGGCAGTGGAAAGACCACCACCCTGTATGCCGTGGTGCAGGAGATCAATGACGGCACCGACAAGATCATCACCATCGAAGACCCGGTGGAGTACCAGCTGGGTGGTGTGGTGCAGATTCCCGTCAACGAGAAGAAGGGCCTGACCTTCGCACGCGGCCTGCGCAGCATCCTGCATCACGACCCGGACCGCGTCATGGTCGGTGAGATCCGTGATGCCGAGACCGCGCAGATTGCGTCGCAAGCGGCGCTCACCGGCCACTTGGTGCTGTCTACTATCCACGCCAACAATGTGTTCGACGTGGTAGGCCGCTTCATGCACATGGGGGTCGATCTTTACAACATGGTGTCGGCGCTCAACGGAGTCGTGGCCCAGCGCCTGATGCGCCGTCTGTGCACAGTGTGCGCGCAGTCCTGGCTTCCCACTGCAGCCGACCTCAAAGCTGCCCAACTGCCGTTGGACACGCACGGCAAGTTTCATCGCGCGGTCGGTTGCCCTCAGTGCCGCCACACGGGCTACCGTGGACGCAAGGCCGTGACCGAGATCCTGCTGATGGACGATATCCTGCGCGATCTTATTGTCACTCGGGCCTCGCTCATCAAGATCAAGGCGCATGCCCGATCCAGTGGCACGCGGTTGTTGCGCGAAGCCGCGCTGGCCAGTGTGCTGAGAGGCGAATCAACGCTAGAAGAACTCAACCGCGTCACGCTGGTGGAATGACATGAACGGCTTGACCCCCATGCAGGTGGGCGATGCCCCGCCCGCGATCACAGGCGCCGGCAACTCGCTGTTGACGCAGCTACGGCAAAGACTTTTCACCTGGGTACGCACCTCGTTCAAGCCACGCTTCATCGTGCTGGCCACGACGGCAGACGTGCTGGCTTCGCCGGGCGCGGCGCTGGAGCCGGCACTGCAGGCTTTCTCGGCTTGGTGTGAAGCCCATCCGGGTACGGTGTGCGAGCTGGGCCTGTCGGGCGCGTGGATGCTCACGAGCGTGTCGCCCGCAGGCTGGACACGCGAAGCCGCGCACGAACATGCTTTGCGGCAATGGCAACACTATGGTGGTCTGGAGTCGGAAGACATCCAGGCCAACTGGCTGTTGCGTGCCTTGAAGGTCACTCACGCGCAATTCACGTGCGCCGTGCCCATCGCCCTGGTGCAAGGTCTGCAGGAGGTCGCCCGGACACATGGGGTGCAACTGGTCGGCGTGACGCCCTGGTGGTTGCGTGCGGCTCAAAGCTGGTTCGATGACTTGGTTACCCAGGCCGATGGCCTGGTGCAAGGCCAGTGGCAACTGGATCTGATCGAGCCCGATCTGGTCACCCATGTGCAGGCGAGCCTGCAAGCCAATGGGGCGGAGCTGGACGCCATCTGGGCTGAGGTTCGTGGGCATGAGGGGGGCACGCAGGCCGCCCGGCCAGTGACGAACGAAGCGAGGTCTGACGCGCGCCATGTTGGTTTGCAGATCGAGGCATCAAGCAGTGTTGGTGGTGACGAGGTGGCCCAGGCGCCTTGGCAGTCGCACGTGTGGGATCACGAAGCCCTTCAGACTGTGCTGCGCGGCGAGGCGGTGGCGCACAGGGGGGCGGTATGAACCTGACCCGTTTGTTGCAGCCCCGCGTGGTATGGGCTGACCAACTCGACTTCATCGGACCGCGTGTGCGGACTTCCGTCATGGCCTGGGCAGTGCTGGCCTTGGGCTTGGCTGCCGTGGTGCATGCTGTCGAGGCCATGGATGCCAGCCAGCAAGCCTTGGTCGAAGCCCAGCAGACGTACAAGCGCCTGCAGCGTGGCAGTCGCCAGGCTGAGGTCCGCACCAAGGTCGAGTTCGCTGCCAAGCAAAAGCAGCAGGATGCCGTGCCCGTGCTGGATCAGGGGGGCTGGCGTCATGCGGCCCAGGTTGCGCAATGGCTGGGCTTTGGCTGGCGCGATGTGCTGGAGCGTGTCGATCAGGCAGCCGATGGCGAGCACGCCGTGCTGATGCAGTTCAATCTGGATCTGTCCACACTGGCTTCGGGTCCGGATGTGGCGCCTGAGCTCAAGCTGCAGGCCGCAGTGCGTGACGACGTCAACGCACTTCAGTGGATGTCCGCGATGGGCCCCAAGGCCTCGCTGCGCACGCGGGATCGCCTCAACACGCCCTTCACCACACGCTTTGGCGACTACACCTCGCGTGTGGATGTGGTTCTCGCCGGAGGTCAGCCATGAACAGCACGGCCCTCATCAACATCCTCAAGCGGCTAGGCTGGCCGGGACTGCTGGGTCTGGCCCTACTGGGCGGGGCGTTCTGGGTCGAGCGCCAATGGGTGCCGCAGCAGCAAACGCAGGCCGAGAAGATCGAATCCGATGCGCGCCGTCTGCGCCATGATTTGCAGGTCAAGGCAGAAGAAGCCACCAGGGCGCACGCATCCGGTGCTGACCAGCATCCCGAGTTGGCTTCGCCCAAAGAAGCCTGGGCCACCCTGTGGCTAGGCCTGCCCGACGCCGGGCAGCGCGTGGAGTTGCAAAAAGGCGTGCTGCTGGCCGCCAGGGATGCCGGCCTGAGTATCAGTGCCGTGCAATACAACGGCCAGTTCGAGAGCTGGCTAGACAAATCTGCGAGCCAGGGCTTGTGGCGCCAACACATGACCATGCCGGTGGAGGGTTCCTACAAGGCCATCAAGTCCTGGCTGGATCGTTTGCTGGCCGAGCCTGCATTGAGCATTGACACCTTGGACATCCAGCGCAGTGATGTGATGTCTGACCGCGTCAAGGCCCAGGTGGCTGTGTCGCTGTGGTGGCGTCAGGAAAGGGGGCGTTGATGAAACCCATCCTGATGTTGGCCTTGGCCGCCGCTGTGGGGGCCACCGTGTGGGTGTCGTCACAGGACGACGGCAGCGTCGAGCCGGTCAAGGGCGAAGCCCGCAAGAGTGCGAGCCGGGCGGGGAGTGCTCGTCAGTCGGATGCGGACCAGGGTGATGCCGGCACCACGGCCTCGTCCGATCGATCACGTCCAGCAGGCCAATCACGCGGTCGAGTTGGGGCCGCGTCCGGCGAAGAAGCCAAAGGCGATCAGATGGCCTGGGAACATGAAGCCCTCATGGATGGTGTGCGCCGCTGGCAGGCACGTCAGTTGGGCGAGGCTTCCAGTGCCAAGGGGGCGTCCGCCTGGGCCTCCATGCAGGCACCGCCTCCGCCCGTGAAGGTGGCGCAGGCACCGCCGCCGCCACCACCACCTGTCGCACCGCCGTTTCCGCATAAATGGATTGGCCGCTTCAACGATGAAGCCTCGGCCGACCCACCGCAGCCAGCTGCCAGTGCTTCGGGCGCGGCGGTCGGTGTGCATCCGGCACCCCTGCGCACCAAGCCCATCGAGCGGGCCATCGTGGTTAGCCAGACCTCCACCTGGGTACTCAAGCAGGGTGACGTCATTGAGGGGCAATGGCGTGTTGATCAAATCGAAGCCCGCACCATGAGGCTGACCTACCTGCCCCTGAACCTGCCGCAGACCGTGGCCATGAACAACGGATCATGAACATAAAGAACCAGACACGTTTCGCCAGCATGATGGGGAGCATCAGCCTTGTGCTGCTGCTGGCCGCATGCGCCTCTCCGGCCATCAAGGAAGCCGGCGAAATGGGCCGGGTCGGGCGTTATGAAGAGGGCTTGGACCGGCTCAAGCAAGCCCTGGCCGACGACCCTGACAACCGCGAGTTGCGCGTGGCCACGTTCAAGCTTCAAGACGAGGCCGTGAGTGCGCTGTCTCACCAGGCCATGTTGGCCCGCTCGGCAGGCAAGCCGGACGAGGTGGCGCAATTGCTCAAGCGCATGGAGGCCGTGGCGCCCCAACATCCCCGCACCGCGTCGTTGCGTCTGGAAGTTGAGCGCACCAAGCGCCTGGAACACATGATGTCGGATGCCCAGCAAGCCTTCGACAACAAAGCCTACGAACCTGCCGAAGCCACCTTGCGTGCGCTGGTTGCCGAAGATGGCAGCAACCGCCGGGCCAAGGAGTTGCTCGCCCGCATTGACGATCTGCGTGCCCAGCAAACGCGTAGGCAAAGCACGGTGACTCTGGGTGCCTCGCAAAAGCCCATCACGCTGGAATTTCATGAGGCGCCGATCAAAAATGTATTCGAGGCCTTGGCACGCGCGGCCAACATCAACTTCGTGTTCGACAAAGATGTGCGTGGTGATGCCAAGGTCACGCTTTTCCTGAAGAACACCACGGTTGATGAGGCCATGCGCGTGATCCTGGGTACACAGCAGATGGGATACAAACTGCTCAACGACAACACCGTGATGGTGTTTCCCGCCACGCAGCAAAAGCAGCGAGACCTGCTGGACACGGTTACACGTACTTTTTATCTAACCAATGCGGACACCAAGCAAGCGCAGGCCCTGATCCGGACCGTGGCGAAAACGCGCGACGTATTTGCTGACGATCGCCTCAACATGATCGTGGTGCGGGATACACCCGAAGTGGTCCGCATGATCGAGCGCCTGATCCAGGGACTGGACATACCCGATCCCGAGGTCATGCTGGATCTGGAAGTCATAGAAGTCTCCAGCAAGGCGCTGGATCAGATCGGCATCAGCTGGCCCGATACCGTCAACTATGGTGTACCGGATGCGACCTCGCCTGTGACCTTGAGTGCGCCGGTGAGTTCCTACATGCACGCCTACATCACCAACCCCCTGGCCATTGCCACGCTGAAGTCCACGCGTGGTGCCACCAACATCCTGGCCAACCCGAAGATCCGCGCGCGCAACCGTGAAAAGGCCAAGGTGCTGCTGGGCGAAAAGCTGCCCGTCTTCACGACCACCTCCACGGCTAACGTGGGTGTGTCAGCTTCAGTGAGCTACCTCGATGTGGGTTTGAAGCTGGAAGTCGAGCCGCAGGTGCAACTGGACAACGATGTCACCGTCAAGCTCGCACTGGAAGTCAGCAGCGTCACTGACAAGGTCATTGGTCCGCAGGGGTCGCTGGCGTATCAGATTGGCACGCGTGAGGCCACCACCACGCTGCGCCTCAAGGATGGCGAGACCCAGATCTTGGCGGGTCTGATCAACGACAATGAAAGCCGTTCGTCAGCGGGTGTGCCGGGCTTGCATGAGCTGCCGATTGCGGGCCATCTGTTTGGCACGACCACCGACAGCAAGGACAAGACCGAGGTCGTGCTCCTGGTTACGCCACACATTGTGCGCAATGTGGTGCAGCCTGCGTCGGCTGTGTCGCTGATGCCTTCTGGCACCGAGACCCAGCCTGGCAGCGTGTCCATGAGCCTGCGCGACGAGGCAACTGCCTCAGGTGCTTCATCCGGTGTGGCCGTGCAAGGTGGGGCTCGCGCAAACGGTGTGAGTGCGCCGTCCAAGCCGACTGCGCCTCAGTCCATCAATGAAGTCCGGGTGACCGGCCCTGAAGAGGTCATGCCGGGTTCAGCCTTTCAGGTGATGGTTCGCAACCCGAAGGCGCAAGCTTTGTCGGTCAACGTCATGATTGACACGAACCATGTCGAGGTGGTTGGCCAGAACATGCAGAGTGCAAGCAGCGTCAGTGTGAGTGTTCCGCCGCAAGGGATGGTGCCCGTGATGTTGCGCGCCAAGACCGGGGCTGCTGGGTTGGAGACAAACATCCATCTGGACGTGCCGTCCGAGGCTTTGATTGTGAAAGTCCGCAATCCTGTGGACCCGGATCAGGCGTCTGATGCTGGGGCCATGAACACGGATGGCGAGAAAGACAAAGAAGAGGCAGAACCTGGTGCGCAGCCCCGCTAACCGCTCAACGCAGCACGGCTTTACCCTCATCGAGATGATCGTTGTGGTCATGATCGTGGGGGTGTTGGCCAGTTCGGCTATGCCCTTGGCAGCGCTGCATAAGCGGCGCACGCAAGAAGCGGAGTTGCGCCAATCCTTGCGCACGCTGCGCGAGGCCATTGATGCTTACAAGAAGGCCTGGGACGAAGGTCGAATTGAAAAGTCGGTTGACACGTCGGGCTACCCACCATCCCTCGATGTCTTGGTGACAGGTGTCAAGGACTCGGCTGATCCCAAAGGCAAAAGGATCTATTTCTTACGGCGCCTGCCCAGGGATCCCTTTGCTGACCCCATGCTGCCTGCCCGATTGACGTGGGGGCTGCGCAGCTATGCCAGCCCGCCGGATTCGCCGGTTGCTGGTGCCGACGTGTTCGATGTGTACTCTCGTACGGAGGGGGTTGGGCTGGATGGCTCACCCTACAGGCAATGGTGAGCGCCCGGCGTGGCCAGCACGGCTTCACCTTGATCGAACTGATCGTGGTGCTGGCCATCATTGCTCTGCTGGTCAGTGTGGCAGCACCTCGCTATACCCACTCGGTCGACAATGCGCGTGAAGCGTCCCTGAAGACATCCCTGAACGTCATGCGGGATGCCATTGACAAGTTCGCTGCCGACAAAGGGCGTTATCCTCAATCGCTCGACGAGCTCGTCGCCAAAGGGTATCTGCGCAAAGTGCCGGAAGACCCCATGACGAGCTCGCCCGACAGTTGGCAGATGCTGCCGCCTCTGCCCGACAGCCAGATGCAGGGGCAGGTAGCTGATGTACGCAGTGGCGCATCAGGCCGGGGGCAAAACGGCACGCCATACAGCTCATGGTGAACGTGCCATGAGCTTGCGTCGCCAATCCGGATTCACGTATCTGCTGGTGCTTTGGTGGGTGGCCATCAGTGGCGTCATGCTCGCAGCCCTCGCACAAAGCTGGCAGATGGAGGTGCGGCGTGAGCGGGAAGCCGAACTCCGATTCCGGGGTGCGCAAATCAAGGCAGCCATCGAAGCCTATGCAAAGGTGCCTGTCGCGACCGGTGCGGGCCAGCTTCCGCTTCGGCTGGAGGATTTACTGGCTGATACGAGAACAGGCGTTTTGAAACGTCACCTGCGCCAGGTATGGTCCGATCCGATTACGGGGGGGGCGTGGGGCTTGATCAGGGAGGGCAAGGGCATCAGAGGGGTATACAGCCCCTCCAATCGGGCCCCGCTCAGCGCACCCAAGAATGTGCCACGCTATCGGGACTGGTTCTTTCAGGCTGCGACAGCCAATGGCAATTCGAACGACGATAGCAGTTCGTCAACAAATCGTCATTGAGCGCGCCTAGACTACGGCCAGCTCCAACAAAACTGTCATGTCAACGATCAACGTCGCCCCCGAGCAATCGGAAGTCCTGTTGCGTGTTATCGAGGCTGCACCCCAGGTGTGCCGCAGGCATCAGTTTTTTGTCTGGAGCCAGGGCGACTTTCAGCGCTGGCTACCCCACCATATCAGCGTGTGCGGGAGTTACGACCGCGACCAGCGCAACGTGGTGTTTGATGTCTTTAACAGCGTTCCAGTTCCCGATGAAGCATCGCTGGAGTTGAAAAATATTCGCTCCGAGCTGATCCAGTCGGCGTTGATGCAGTGGCAGCGCGCGCGGTTCAAGGCCGTGGTGATGCCCCTGCTACCCATCGTAGGTTCAGGTTTGGCACGGTCTGCACTGTCCACGCTTGGCTATGGTGAAATGCTGGTGCACGGGATCCACCGACCAGGTCGCCCGGAAGAAGTCGAGAGCTTCTTCATGTTTGCGCAGGCTGGGCACCAGTACACGGACGAAGTGCTTCAGGCTTTCGAAATGCTCTTGCCTTGCCTGCATGTGGCCTACCAGAGAGTGTCGTCCACCGAGCGTCAGATGGTGTTGGGTAGAACACTGGCAGCCCCGCTGCCGGGTCACCCCTATCAGCGTGCGATTCCCATCACGGAGCGTGAGCGTGAAATCCTGTTGTGGGTCCGGGACGGCTTGAGCAACCAGCAAATCAGTGAAAAGCTTGGCATCAGTGCGTTGACGGTCAAGAACCACGTGCAAAAAATCCTGCGCAAACTTGGTGCTGCCAACCGGGCTCAAGCCGTTGCGAAAGCCATGACCATGAATGCCTTTAGCAGCATGCCCCACGCTGCTGGCGACTATTGCTGACACCATGAAATCAATGTTCATAGAAGGCCTGGCCATGCGCCGGGCCTCGTTTTTGGTGGCTGTGCTCGTAGGGTGCGGTACTGTTCCGGTGCGGGCGCAAGGCATGGCCAGCAGCGACCCCAACGAGTGGTCTGCCTTCCATGTGCAGCAGGTCACCCCTGCGCGCGAAGTGCCTTACCTGGATGTGGCTTTTCAAGATGTCAGGCAGGATGGGCCTTGGTCCCGTTCTTCCGAGCGTCGCTTGATGGCATCCGAGCAAACCCTGCTGGATTTGCTGGCCCAAGCGAAGTGGGGCGAGGCATTGACGCACCTCAAGCGTGCACACCCTGACCTCAATCGCCGTGACGACAGCGGCGTGACGCCCCTGACCCTGGCGGTCAGGGCAGGGCAGATCGAGCTGGCACGTGAAATGATCAGGCAAGGCGCCGACGTGAACCAGATGGGGGCTGGCGGCATGACCCCGCTGGGCGCTGCGGCCTATGCTGGCCACGACGTGATGGTGCAGGATCTGCTGCGTCACGGCGCCCTTCTTGACCGTGTGGGGTCGTCAACGGGTCAATATCCACTGCATCTGGCGTGTGCCGGTGGCCATGCCAGCACCGTGGCCTTGCTGCTCAAGCGCGGTGCAGACTGGCGAGAGCCCAACAAGAGCGGTCGGCATGCCTTGGCCGAGGCGGCCTACTTTGGGCGTGTGAATGTCATGGCGGCCCTCGTGGATGCGGGCGTGCCTGTGGCCGCACCTGATCGACATGGCCTCAATGCCGTCCATGCCGCCGCGTTGGGTGAGCAGCCTTTGGCGCTGGCCTGGCTGCGTGAACGTGGTGTGCCGGTTCAGGGTGTCCTCACTCAATTGATCATGGATCAGATCGGCGCGAATGACGGCAAGGTCGTTCAGCCCTGATGGGGCGCCAAGGCACGGGGATCGTGCCGCTGAACAAGCCAACGCCACGGTGTTTTCGTCGTGGCGTTGTTGTTTTGTGCAACTGCCAAGGCCATGCCCCTCATCCGAGGGGTGGGTCGCATGCAAGAGCTGGATACAGCGGCATTTTCATCGGTTGTGATCCAAAGGGACTATTTCTGAGCGCGCTTTGGTGTGATCGAGGTGTCATTGCCAATGGGTATCGTTCCTGGCAAGTCGAGGGCAGCGAAGCGTGGCATCTGAATGGATCACTGACCACTAATGGTTACCTCGCATAGATGTCACAAGGCCTTTCGATACTGCGAGCACCTTGAGCGCCCTGGCGTGAGAGGTCAAAGCTTTAGCTTACTTACTTACCCAATTCACTCTCTACGGAGCAAGCACATGAACTTCAAGATGATCGCTGCCGCTGTCGCCCTCGTGGCCACCGGCGCTGCCAATGCCGCTGCTAACGCCTACAACTCGGGCAACAGCGACGTGCTGTTTTACGCCTATGACCTGACGGCTCAAACTTCCGTGATCGCCGATCTGGGCGCGACCGTGAACGATTTCATGCCTTCTCACTACACCGTGCCCGATGGCCAGGGTGGCATCACTGCTGGCGCCGTTCCCCAAGGCGCTCTGGATATGGCCGGTGCTACCGCCTCCTGGAACCTGAAGGGCGGCAGCTTTGCTAGCGCTTTCAACAGCTTCCTGGCAAGCGCTGGTTCCGACACGATCTACTGGGGCGTGCTGGCTGGTGATGATGCAACCAGCTCTGCCAGCCCGGACAACGGTGGTAAGTACCTGGTGACTGGCGCTCCTACCAGCGCTCAACTGGCTGCGCCTGGCAATATTGGTAATCTCGCCCCTATCGGTCAGACCCTCTTCACCAAGGTGAACGCTGGTGGTGCTTACTTTGCGGCTTCGAGCAATGACAATGGCTACGTTGCAGGCAAGTTGAACCTCAACACCCAAGGCAACTACCAGGTCAACCTGGGTTGGCAAGCTGTGACTGGCACCACTGCCACAGGCACGTCGTCTACCAATCTGACGCTGGTCACGGAATCTCCCGCTGCCTTCCGCGTTGGTCAAGTTGGCTCTGCTTTCGGCGCCCTGTCTTTGAACGCCAGCACTGGCGCCCTGACTTGGAACGCTGCTACTGCCGTGACGCCTTCCGTGCCTGAGCCCGCCACCTATGGCATGGCCCTGGTTGGCCTGATTGCTGCTGGCCTGGTCCGTCGCCGCGCCGCCAAGTAATCCTTCGGTTTTGAACTGATACCCAGCCGGGCGCACAAGCGCTTGGCTGGGCTCTGACCCACCGCTCTACTTCTTCTAGGAACATCATGAAACTGAACCAACTGGCCCTCGCCGCTGTCGCCGTGTTCGGCGCTTCGCAAGCCTTCGCTGCTGCTCCCACCCAATACCTGACCGGCGCTTCCGCTTCGTCCACCAACGTGATGAAGGCCGCTCGCAACCTGTGCGCCAACAACGGCGGCAGCTTCAGCCTGTACAAGGTTGACACCAGCACCAACAAACTGGGCAACGTCTTCACCGGCCAATGCACCACCGGCTTCACCGGCGCTACCTCCTACACCACCGTGGCCATGAACGTGGCTGGCGGCTCGGGTACGGCTGTGCTGAATACCGCTGCCAACACGGCTACCCAAACCCAGTTCCTGGCTCCTGTGGGCACCTGCACGGCCACCACCGGCACGGAAGTTCTGGCTGCCTCTAACTTCGGCGCCTTCACCCTGTACGTGTGCCCTTCCGCCAGCAACCAAGGCAAGGTGCCCGATAGCACCGACACCGACAACGAATTCTCTGACGGTGGCTTCATGGACGTGGAAGGCAATATGTTCCCCTCCAGCGTGATCGACCCCACCAAGTACAACGCTGCCACCGATTTCAAGCTGGCTGGTTTCAGCCAAGCCTTCGGCGTGGGCGTGAACAGCACGCTGTACAACGCCCTGCAAACGGCCCAGATCGCCAGCGGCCTGATCGCCAACAGCACCTGCTCTTCTGACACCACCATCAAGTACACCGCCGCTTGCCAGCCTACCGTTAGCAAGGCTCAAATCGGTTCGCTGATCAACAACGACAAGACCAACTTCGCCAAGACTGCCGGCGGCAAGGCTCTGGTTGGTGGCACCACCGACAGCACCCCGATCGTGTACTGCGAGCGTCCCCAAACGTCGGGCACTCAGCAAGGCGCTCAGCTGTACTTCCTGAACTACGGCGCTACGGGTAACGTCGCTGGTGGTGTTGAGGCCATCATCAACGGCGGTGCACAGTATCCCAAGACGCTGTCTGCAACGGCTCCTTACACCGCCCTCATCAACTCGGGCTCTTCGGACGTCAAGAACTGCCTGAACCTGCAAACGGCTGGTAACAACACGGCTACGGGCTATCGCTTTGGTCTGCTGTCTCTGGAAAACAACCCCCTGGGCGGCTCTGATACGTACCGCTTCGTCAAGCTGGGCGGCACGGCCATCGCTCAAGGTTCGTCTAGCTCTGACAGCAACACCGACACCGCTATCTCTGGTCTGTACGACTACGTGTTCGAAACCGTGGCTTACTGCGCTGGCGGCACCTGCCCCGCTTTCGTGAGCGCCATCCTGAGCAACACGTCGATTGCGCTGCCTGTTGGCTCTTCTACTGCTGGTCTGTTCCTGGGCAATGGTGTGGAATCGCACTACAGCCGTGGTAACGCTACTGGCGCTAACGCTGCCGCTCCTTACCTGACCCGTTTCTAATCGGCGTCAGTCACACCTGCCGCCTTTCAGGTGGTGGGTGTGTCGGGTAATCAAGTGAGCCCTGGTGTCCATCAGGGCTCAACCATGCACAGTCCCCTCAAGGGGACTGTTGCTTTGTGTACGGAAGCAAATGAAAAAAACGTTCCTGGCCGTGTCCGCTCTGTTGGCTTGCATGTGTGGCGCGTGGTTGCCACAGCCAAGTAGGGCTGCTGAACCTGCATCGCTGAATTTCGATGTGCTCGAATACGTGATCGTGGGCAACACGGTGCTGCCACCCGATGTGGTGGAGCACGCTGTTCAGGCCTATATGGGGCCGGGCAAGACATTGAAGGACGTCGAGGCCGCCAGAACCGCGCTGGAAAAGGCTTACCAGGATGCGGGTTTCCTGTCGGTGGTCGTGTCGGTGCCGTCGCAGCAGGTCAGTTCTGGCGAGATCACGCTGGAGGTCACGCAGGCTGCGGTGCAAAAACTCAAGATCACCGGGGCGCAATACAACCTGCCCAGCCACATTGCAGAACAGATGGGCAGCGTGCAGCCTGGGCAAGTGCCTTACTTTCCCCAAATGCAGGACGAGTTGGCGCAGGTGCAGCGCAATGATCTGCAGATCACCCCCTTGATCAGTGCAGGCGACCGTCCGGACCAGATCCAGGTGGAACTCAAGGTGGAAGACAAGCCGGCCGTGTCGGGCTCGGTGGAACTGAACTCCAAGCAAAGCTTCAACACCACCCGTGGCCGTGTCGAAGCCGTGGCCATGTACAACAACCTGTTCCAGCGTGGGCATTCTGCCGGCCTGTCATGGCAGTACGCGCCCAGACGGCCCGGCGACGCCAACACGCTCACAGGCATCTATGGTTTTCCGATGTCGCGCGACGACCGGATGAGCCTTACCTTCACGCACAGCAACACCGATACGCCCACGGGCACGAGCCTCGGTGGGGCCACCTTGTCGCGTGGCGATTTCTTCAGCGCACGCTGGCACCATGATCTGCCTGCGGGCCCGTGGCCAGTGAGTCATTCCACCTGGCTGGGTCTGGACATCAAGCACACGCTGGATGGTACGCGCACCTCTGGCGGCTTGAGCACCGAGAAGCCCGCTTTGCGTTACAGCACCGTGGGCGCCGGCTATGACTTGTATTGGCGGGGTGAGTCGCAATCCAACACGGGCTTTCACACCAGCCTGAGCACCAGCACCAAGGATCTGTCGGCCCGGGACGTGAATTGCGAGGGCGTGCAGCTTGATCAGTTCGAATGCAAGCGAGCCGGCGCGCGCAATGATTTTCTGGTTCTCAAGCTGGGTGTCGATCACAGCCGCGATGTGGGCTCTGGCTGGGTGGCCGGTGGGCGCTTGGAAGGCCAGCTGGCCTCGGGCCCGCTGGTGTCGGGCGAGCAGTACGCACTGGGCGGCATGGACTCGGTGCGTGGCTATTACGACTACGAGCAGGTGGGCGACGTGGGCTGGAACCTCCAGCTCAACCTGAAAACGCCCGCCTGGTTTGACATGGATGGCTGGCGCCTGTCCGGTCAGACCTTTGTGGATCGCGGCGGTGTGTTGCTGCATCAGCCTCAAAGCGGTCAGGTGGCGCGTGCGCAATTGGGCAGCTGGGGCTTGGGCCTCAAGATGGAAAACGGCAAAGGCCTGCAGCTGGACTGGGACGTGGCCCGCCCAATCTTTGTGACATACAGGGCTGCAGATAGCGGCACATTCCAGCAGGCGACCGGACATCGCCCCCGCTGGGGATTGCGTGCAGTCCAGGAATTTTGATGCACGCACCACTTGGCCATTGATGGGCCAGAGATTGAATCGATTGAAGGAAGTAGTGACATGAACAAGCACGTGCATCGCCTGGTATTCGACCGTCGCCGCGGAATGCGGGTTCCTGCGGCTGAGCATGTCCGCAGTGCGGGCAAGGCTGGCAGCGGCGAGTCGCGTTCGCCTGCTCGGGGTGCTGCGGGTGCCGGGGCAGCTTTGTTGTCTTTCACGCTGGTCATGCTGCCTTCCAGTCAGTCATGGGCTCAGACACGGTCAACCGTGGACTACACCCGCTCCATCGCGGCGTCCATGCAGCGTGCGGCCAATCAGGCGGCTGCCCGGGCCATCAACAACTTGCCTGTGCGCAGCACGGATGCAGCGCGACTCAAGCAGGACTTCGGCAAGTTCAACGTCAGGGGTGACCTGGGGGCTGATGGCCACACGATGACCATCGATCAATCTGATCGCTCGGTCATCATCAATTGGGATTCCTTCGATGTTGGCCAGGGTTACACCGTGCTGTTCAATCAGCCCACGCAGGGCTCGGCGCTGAACAACATCTGGTCGGCCAACCCCAGCGTGATCCTGGGTCACATCAAGGCCAACGGCGAGGTGATTCTCCAGAACCAGAACGGCGTGATTTTCGGGCCCACCGCACGGGTGGACACGGGGCGTTTCGTGGCCACAGCCCTGAGCTTGACCAACGACACCTTCAAAAAGGGTCTGCGTGCCGTGCAAAACGGGACGGCCGTTTTTGGTAGTGACAGCGATACGCCCACTGGCTTCATCACCATCGAGCGCGGCGCTGAAATCAAGACGCTGGCCGGCGGTGATGTGATCATGGTGGCCCCCAAGGTTTTCAACGAAGGGCGGATTGAAACGCCCTCGGGGCAAACCATCCTGGCCGCAGGGCAAAAGGTTTATCTGTACGCGAACACCGCAGATACGATCCAGCGCGGCCTGATCGTCGCGGTGGATGCCTTTGCGACGAATGCCAGCACGCCCGCAGGCGTCAATACGGTCGAGCAAGCCGCTGCGGGTAGCTACGCTACGCGCAATGGCGAAACGGTCACGTCCCCGACGGACACCACGGATGTCGAGACCAAGATCAACCAGATCATTGCTGAGAAGGGCACCATCAACTTGGTGGGTATGACTGTGCGCCAAAACGGCGTGCTGTCGGCCACCACGGCCGTCAAGGGGCAGAACGGCGCCATTTTTCTGCAGGCCATGAAGGACTCGGTCCCCATCAGCGCAGATTCAGGTCCGCGGTTGGCCAACAACCTGGGCACGGTGGAGTTGGGCTCCAACAGCATCACCTCGGTGACGCCAGACACCGGCAGCGCCACGCAGACCAGCTCTGAAGCGTTCTATCGCTCGCGCATCAACATCGACGGCAAGGACATCCGCGTTCGCGACGGGGCACTGGTTCAGGCCGTGTCGGGCAACATCCAGATGCGCGCCTCGGCAAATGCTCAGAATTCGTCCTTGTTCTATGCGGCATCTTCGTCAACCGATGACAGTACCTTGATCGTGGACGGTGGCGCGACCCTGACGGCTGCGGGCCTGCGCGACGTATTGCTGCCCATGAGCCGCAACCAGTTGTCTGACACCTTGTTCCAGATTGAACTGGCCGATTCGCCCGTTCAGCGCAACGGCGTGGTCTATCGGAAGACCGTGTTCGCAGATGCCCGCAAGCCAGTGACCTTGGCGAACGTGTCTGGCTACTACAACCTGATTGGCCGCACCGCCGATGAGTTGTCCATTCGCGGGGGCAACATCTTGCTGGCCTCGTCCGGCAAGACCGTGGTGGCCGATACTGCGAAGCTGAGCATTGCTGGAGGGAGCGTGCGGTATGAGGCAGGCCAGCTCATGTCTTCCTTGCTGGGCAACAGCAACGGCGTGGTGTCGCTGGAAAACGCCGACCCCAATACGCGCTACCACTATTTGATTACGCCCGACCCGGCCAAGAGCACGCTGCAATCGATTGCGTCTTATGCGGAAGGCGCCGACGCAGGCAACCTCTCGGTGCTGGGCAGTTCGTATTACATGGGCGGCAGCATTGATGGGTCGGTGGTCGTTGGTCCTTTGCAGCGAACTGGCCTGATGGCATCGGAATTCAAGGACGCCAGTGGCGCGGCCTTGCCTGCCTACACGAACGTATACAGCACCACATCGGATTCGTCCAAGCTGGATGACGAACTGGGTTGGGCCACGATTCTGAAGACGCAACCTTGGCGCTATGCCAGCCTGCGCCCGACTGCGGGGACGCTGGCGCTGGGCGAGGTAGCCGGACCTTCCGGCGGGAGCTTCAGCGTGAGCCGCATATTCGATGATGCCGTGGCTCACAACGACATCCACATTGTGGCCAGTGCCACATCCAGCGTGGGCAGCGTGCCCGAGCTGGGCACCACGGACGCCACCAACTTCTTTGCGTCGCTCAGTTCAGACGTGCAGCTGTCTGCCCAGCAGGTAGCCCATTCAGGGCTGGGGAATTTGTATCTGGCAGGCAAGACCGTCAGCATGGATGCCGATGCCAGCTTCAACCTTGGGGCGTCGGGTGTGCTGACCGCTGAAGGCCGTGAAGGCGTGACCTTGTCTGGCAAGGTGTATGCCGAAGGTGGCAAGGTGACGGCGAGGGTGGTGGAGACGCCCAAGGCCACACTGGTGGTGTCTCCTGGTGCCGTGATTGACGTGTCCGGGCGGCAGGCCGATGAGCGTTCCGGCCATGGTGACGATGGCGTCAAGGTGGACGGCGGCAGCATCAGCCTGGTTGCATCCGGCACGGTGGACGTGCGCGGTGCCGATCTGGACGTGTCTGGCGGGATGTTGGTGTCGGCTGCCTCGCGCACCCTTGGCAGTGCCGGCTCGATCAGCCTCACGGCCAACCAGGGTGCCGCCACGGCGGATCGCCAGGGCCAGATCCTGCTGGCTGACAGTACCTTGTCCGGCTATGACTTTGGGTCTGGCGGCAAGCTGAGCTTGTCGGGCATGCGCACACTGGCCATTGGTGCAGTGCCAACGGCGGATCAATCGGCGTGGTCCAGCGGGTTGGTGCTGGATGAAGGCTTCTTCTCCAACGGTGGCTTTGGTTCGTTCAGCCTGAAGGCCATCGGCGACGTCAAGGTATTCGACAACACGCATGTGTCCGCCCGCATCCAGAATCTGTATGCGCCCGTGGGCAACTATTTGCCGGGTATGGCCTTGGCCTCGTTGACGCGTTTGACCTTGGCCGATGGTTTGCGCTCAGGCATCAAGCTGTCACTGACGGCTGCGGCAGAGCCGGATATGTCGACGTCGCGAGGCGGCAATGAGTTTGCAGCAGGCGCTGGCATCACCGTTGGCAAGGGCGCCGTGGTGGACGCCGGTCTTGGCGGTGCCATCAACCTCGTGGCGGGTCTCAAGGTGGACGTGGCTGGTGATTTGGTGGCACATGGCGGCCAGATCGCCTTGGCACTTGTGTCGGGTACGCGCGCCAACACGGCACCTACGGCAGCGCAATCAACCAACACCACCGGCTATGTTCCACAGCAGGAGATCCGTCTGCGGGCCGGTAGCCTGCTGGATGTGTCGGGTGCTGCCAAGGTTGTGGAAAACCAGGCCACGCACGCGCGCACCGGGTCGGTGCTCGCGGGGGGCAGCGTGACGCTGGGTTCGAGCGGCAGCGCCAGTGGCGGCTCGATCTTCACGGAAGCCGGTTCGGTGATCGATGTCAGCGGTGCCGCTGATACCCTGAATATCGGGGCTGGCGCTGTGCCTGTAGTAGTCAAGCAGGGCGCTGGTTCGGTGACGCTGAATACGGCGGATGGCTTCGTTCTGGAGGGGGCACTGAAGGCCAACCGGCCTGATGCCACCGTACAGGGGGGCAGCTTCCGCGCTTCAGTCAGCTTGGTGGGGGCCAATGACCTGGTGGACACGGTCGGGACCTTTGCCAAGGCCTACCCAAAGGCGCTGCATGAAGTGCGATTGTTGGGGGCGCAGCAGGATGTGCTGGACTACCTTAGCGCAAACACCTTGTTTGATGGCAAGCACGCCATCTATGGCCTGGGTTTGCTTTCCACCACACAGTTGAATGCGTCGGGGTTCGATCGCATTGTGATGAGCGCGGACGACCGTTTGACGCTGGGCAAGGGCGCCAACATCACAGGCCCCTTGGCCGATGCCTCTCAGGCGATGTTGCGCTCGGTCGCGCTCAATTCGCGCGTGCTGGCTGTGGACGATGGGCAGTCTCACCTGATTCAGGCTGGGCGCGTGGCATTGGGTAGCGCAGACTTGGTGGCAAACAGTTCCACCACCGAGTTGGCCGCTGCACAAAGCGCCTCGGGCAAGGGTGTGCTGGATGTCCAGGCAGGATTGATCGAGGTGAATGGCTATGTGGGGCTGTCTGGCATCGGGAGCACTACGCTGGATGCCACCTTGTCAGCGGACCAGCGCAGCCTGAGTCGCCAGGATGGCGAGATTCGCTTGATTGGCCGGACAGTGGGGACCAATGCTTCCAGCTTGCAAGGGCAGTTGAATTTCGCCGGTGACCTGACCCTCAAGGCCGGGTCGGTTTATGCCACCACGCTGTCTGCCTTCACGATCAACGGCACGGACTCGGCTTCTCATCTGATGATCATGGCGCCGGACAAGGGGTCAACGGCGTCACAACCCCTGACGGCCCTGGCGCAATTGAGCTTGCGCGCGAACAATATCGATATCAATGGCGTCATCGACCAGTCTTTTGGCCAGATCGATGTGCAGGCAGTCAATCAGCTGACGCTGGGCGCGCAGGCGCGCCTGTCCGTCAGCGGTGATGGCTTGGTGGTGCCAGTTGGCACGACCTTGAATGGCGTGCAGTGGTCCTACAACACGCAGGGCACGCTTAATGTCACTGCAGGACAAAGCAGTGTCCAGTCGCTGGATGGCCTCAGCCTGCTCAAGAACATTTCGTTGAAGGGTGGCACGCTATCGGTGAATGATCAGGTCGTGGTGTCGGCCAAGTCGGGCGGCGACCTGCGAGCCTGGGAGTTCGTCAATGGCGTGGGCGGTTCGGTTGATGAGCTGAACAAGGCTGGCTACTACGCCGTGCTGCCAGGGTACAAGTACGACTTCGCGCCCTACGACAGCGAAATCATGGCCACGCAAAAAGCCATCGGGACAACGCTCAACGCAGGTGATCAGGTCACGGTCAAGACCGGCAGCAGTGTGCTGGCTGCTGGCACCTATACCTTGTTGCCCGCCCGTTATGCCTTGCTGCCGGGCGCCGTGCTGGTGCAAGTGACGTCGCTCAAGGGCACGGGCACGCTGGCACAGGCCGCCACCCGTGACGATGGCAGCGTGCTGGCTGCCGGCTACGTGGGCAGCGCAGGGTCTGACATCGGGTCCAGCGCCCTGGGTAAGGGCTTGATTCTGGTGCCCTGGTCCACCTTGCAAAATCGTTCCAACTATCTGCTCTCGTCCATCAATGATTACAAGGCGGCGCAGGCCGCACAAGCTGGCACGACAGCGGATCTGGCGTCGAATGCCGGGCGCGTGCAGATGGGGTCGGACAGGGCCTTTGACGTTGCCGCGCATTTCGATCTGAACGGTGGTGGCGAGCTGGATCTGTACATGGGTCAGAAAATGGCCGTGGTGGATTCGCCGGCACAGACGCTGGATGGGTATGCGTCTGTCAATGCGAAGACCTTGGCAGCATCGGGTGCAGATCGGGTGTTGCTTGGTGGCATGCGTGATGGTACGGTGGGCAACGCCGTGGTGACAGCGATGTCTGACGAGGTGCGATGGGCGACTTCTGTCGACACCACGTCTGAGTTGATCTCCGTTGCGAAGGGGGAGGTTTCTGTTGCCGATGGTGTGATGCTTCTCAACAGTGGAGCAGCCGATGAGAAGGCTCGCTCGCTGACCTTCAAGGGCCAGGGCGCTGCATTGGCCCTGACCAACAACATCAATACCACGATCAAGCGCGACCTGTCGGGCGTCAGCAGCACGACGGTGACCGGTGATCTGGTGATGGGCAAGGGTGTCCACCTCGGTGGCCAGGGTGTGGTACTGGACGTGACAGGCAAGGCGAGCCTGCCGTCCGATCTTGCCTTCTCTGCACCGAGCACGTCTACCGGAGCCCAAGCCTCGGTTCGTTCGGTGAGCCTGGGGGCGAATCAACTGCTGGTTGGGGCGGACAGCTCAGACGCTTCCGTGTTGTCACTCAACCAGACGCAATTGAATGCCATGAAGGGCTCCGAGCGCTTGAGCCTGCGCGCCTCTACGCAGATGGCATTGAGCGGTGCTTTGGCATTGGGTGATGTTGATGCACAAGGCCAGCCTCTATTGCGCTCGCTGACCCTGGATGCACCGAATATCGTAGGTACAGGCGCGAAGGGTGATCAGGTCGTTCTGACCGCACGTGATGTGACCCTGGCCAACAGCAGTGCAGGGGTCGCGGCGTCATCGTCGGGGCAATCTGACCTGGTGATTGTCAGCAAGCCTGTCTTGAATGACACCCATACCGGCGGCATCCACATTGGCGGCAATCAGGATCAGCGTCTTGCGTTCAACAGCGTGACCATGGACACCACGGGCGACGTGATCATTGACGGTCAATCGTCTACCTTGAGCACACCAGGCGACCTCACCATCAAGGCGGCTCGCGTGACCGGAACCCGACTGGCGGCCAAGACCCTGAAGTCGGATGGCAAGCTGGTGGTGGCAGCGGTGACGGCTGACAGGCACACGCTCAACGAATCGGTGGGTGCAGGTGCTGCTTTGACACTGCAGGCACAGCAGGTGATGCAGGCCGGTCGCATTGATCTGGCTTCCGGTCAGTTGAATGTTCAGGCGTCCGGCGCCGATGGTAGCGATGCCGTGGTATTTGCAGACGGCTCGGTTACGAGTGTGGCAGGCCAGGTCAAGAACGCAGGTACGAACTGGAAGGTCAGTACCGGGGGAGGGAATATTTCTGCGACGGCGCAGAACGGTCGTGTGTTGATCAATGGTCAACTGGACGTGTCGGCTGCGCCGGTTCAGTCCGCTTCCGATACAGCCAAATCGGCTGGCGAGGTGCTGGTATCCGCCGTGGGTGCAGGCGGCGGCGTGAGCCTTGGCGCGAATGCAAGCGTTTTGGGCAAGGCAGACCAGGATGCTTTGTCGGGCAAGTTGAGCATCGATACCTTGAGCTTGTCAGGGGCGGCCAGGGCGGGCACTGCGGGGACCCTGGACCGGGTGGCCGAACTGGCTGCAGCGGGGCAGATGGCCAGCGAAGTCGATCTGCGCATCCGCCAGGGAGATCAGTCCCTGGGCACCACGCTGCACGCGCAGCGGGTGAGTCTGGCAGCGGATGGCGGCAGCATGAGTTTGCTGTCGGGCGCCACCATCGATGCCACCTCGCCTCAAGGCGGCGTGGTAGCTGTGTCAGCCCGTGACGACGTGAACATGCAGGCCGGTGCAGCGATCAAGGCCAACTCAAGCCGTGCTGGCGCCAATGGCGGTGATGTGATGTTGTCGACCACATCGGGGACGATTCACATGGACCCTGCGGCCAGCATCACGGCGGGTGGTGACGACGCCCAGGACGGACGCATCGTGTTGCGTGCTGGCTTGGATCAGACGGCACTGGCTGCGGGAGAAACCGATCCTGCGAAGCTGTTGCACGTGGCTGTGGGCGATGCCACTCGGTTGAGCGCCGGTGAGGTGACGGTGGAGGCCGTGCAGGTGTTCACGCAAGCAGACAGCCCTTCGTTGTTTGCCAGCCTGGCCAAGACTTCCGCCAGCGGTCAGGTCAACTCCTTCCTGGACACGGCCGCAAGCGGCTTGATGGACCAGGCTGACGCGTTGAAGACGGCCATGGGCTTTGACAAGCTGACGGGCGGGCAAGGGCATTTGCGCTTCGGGGCAGAACTGCGCACGGCGGGTGATTTCAAGCTGGGCGGAGACTGGAATCTGTCGGGCTTGAGGCCCGGTGGCGAGCCTATTGCCTTGACCATCCGCGCTGGTGGCAATCTCACGGTCGCGGGTAACATCAGCGATGGCTTCGATGGCGCCGTGACAGGCCAGGAAGTGGCTGTCTTGCCAGGTGCAGCGGCCTCCATGCGCTTGGTGGCCGGGGCCGACCTCTCGGGTGCCAGCCCCTTCGCTTTGAAGCCAGCCAGTGGAGGTGGAGACCTCACGGTTGGTGCGGCCAAGATGGTGCGCACAACGGGTGGCTCGATCGAGTTGGCGGCGGCCCACGACATTGTCTTGACGGCGGGCTCAGGCAAGACGCCCACTCAGGCGACGGTGTATGTGGCGGGGCAGTTGCTGTCCAATTCAGACTCGGTTTACACGGACGAATTGCCCACCGATGTGGCCATGGTGCAGTTCACCGAACACGGTGGGCGTTTGGATGTGCAGGCGGGCCATGACATCAAGGCTCCCGCACCGACTCAGTTGCCAGGCAATTGGCTCTATCACGCCGGTGGTCGGCTTGTTGCTGGGACGGAGTCGTGGTGGGTGGGCTTCGACAGCTTCAAGCAGGGGTTCGGCTCGTTCGGCGGGGGCAATGTTCACGTCCAGGCGCAAGGCAATATCGTGAACGTGGGGGTGGTTGCGCCATCCTCGGCGGCGGATCTGAGCAACACAGTTTCCACGACGGACAGCGACGGCAATCCGGTTGACACCACCACCTATGCGCGTTGGATGCAAAGTGGCGGCGATGTGACGGTGAAGGCCGGAGGCAATATCCAGGGTGGGGTATTTTTGTTGGGGGATGGCTTGGGTGTCATCAAATCGGGCGGCAGCATCGACAAAGGGACCGCAGACGCCACGAACAAACTGGCGGGGCTGAACCCTGTGCTGGCCTTGATGGATGGGCAGGCGCACATCGAGAGCCGCAGCGATCTCAACATGGGGTTCGTGTATGACCCTACCATTGCAGCAACCAACGCACGTGCAGGTGATTTCCGATCGTACTTCTATACCTATGGTGCTGATAGCGCGCTGTACTTGAGTAGCGCAGCAGGCGGTGCGAGTTGGGGGAACAGCGATGTTTCGGGCTGGACGATTGGCAACGCAGCCGCAAACTGGCACAATTTATATGCGGGCGTGAATGATCGTGTCATCCCCGTTAGTGCGCCAGCAGCGGTGTCTGTGGCGCCCCCCATCGTGCGCATCGAGGCCGGTGGTGGTGACCTGACGCTCAATATCAATATCAAGGGCGACGGCTCGCCCAATCTGGTGTTGTTCCCCTCTGCTCAGGGAGACTTGAGTCTGTATTCTGCGGGCACACTGCAGATCAATGGTCTGGGTGTCAGCAAGCTGGTGATGGCCAATACGGACCCAGCCACCTGGCCCATGGTGGGGACGTCTGTGACAGAGCCTTCTTATGCGGCGCTGCCCAAGGAGATCGCCGGGGTTAATGCCTTGGTTCAGACCGGCAGCCTGCTGCATCAGGACGACAAGACGCCAGTGCGGATATATGCTGCAAATGACTTGATCTTCAGTGCGAGCTCGGCTGAGGTGTCGCTGTCCTTGCCCAAGGCCGCTGAAATCGAAGCCGGAGGCGACATCGTCAATCCAGGCTTCCGCGTGCAGCATTACGCTGAACAGGATCGTTCGCTGGTGCGCGCAGGCGGCGACATCCTGGGGGCCGACTTGTTGAGCGATCCTGGTTTGTCAATTGATTCGGCCATGGTGGTGTCTGGGCCGGGTGAGTTGCGTGTCGAAGCAGGCCGGGATTTGAATCTGCGTCGATCTTCTGGTGTACTGGCCATTGGCAATATTGAGAACGATGCCTTGCCCAACGAGAGCGCCAAGCTCAGTTTGCTGGCTGGCGGGAACAAGCAACTTGCTTTTGCCGACTTCCAGCGCCTGTATCTGGATGGCAACCCCGTCGCGCAGGCTGATTTGCTGGGCTACGTGCGCTCGGTGCTGAACCTCAATGGCTCTGAACTGGGCGGGGCGGGTGCTTACGATCAGGCGGTTGCGTTGTATCAGGGGATGTCTGTCGCGCATCAAGTGGCATTTGCAGATCAGCTCATCCAGGGTCGCTTCGTAGCCCAGTTTGTTGCAGACGGACAGCCTTATGCCGCAGCATGGCAAAAGGTTGCCAACGCGGCGGGTGTGTCAGTGACCGACTATGGCAGCAATGCCTTCCTGCGGTTCAAGAACGAAGTGCTGATGTCCGAGGTCACCCGCCTGGGCAAGGCGGCGACGGCGATTGCGGATTCGACCGATGCAGCTGTGAACGCCAGCAACCAGGCTCGACGCCAGTTGCTGTGGGATGAGCTCAATCAGGTGGTTAGTCTGGCCGGCTTGGGTAAGGGGTTCACGGCCAATGGCAACATCTATGTGGCTTCGAGCAAAGCGCAGACCCGTGCGCCTGGCAGCAAGACAGTGGGGGGCATTGATTTGTATGCGCCTGGCGGCGACATCGTCGTGGGCTTGACGACCAATGATTCCCGTGGCTCGGGCGTGGTGACGCAGGCTGGCGGCAGTGTGCGTGCCGTGCTGGAGAAGGACTTCCAGGTCAACTCGCAAAAGGCCTTCGTGGTGGGGACGGGTGACCTCACGATCTACGCCGATGTGGGTTCCATCGATTCGGGTCGAGGCTCCAATACATCGGTGTCCGCGCCGCAGGCGGTGGGGCGACTGGTCAATGGCTACCTGACCTTCGAGCCCGGTGCGGTTACCACTGGCAGTGGCTTGGCCGTGCTGAAGCGTCCTGATGGGACGTCCGATGGTGATGTGAACCTTTTCGCCCCTGTTGGCGGCATCCTTGCACTGGACACCTATATCCGTAACCAGTCTGGCTCCGGTTCTGTCAATTTGGCAGGTCCGGTTAAGGGGGCTGACAACATCAAGGCCAACAATGTGTCGAGTACGGCTGTGATCGCGCCTGCCGCTGCACCGATTGCCGTTGCCAATACCCAGCCCGTTCAAGCCACGGCTGCAGGCCAGGATGCCGCGACATCAGGTCGCGATGCATCCAAGGCGCGCAGCGGACTGTTGACGGTTGAGTTGATGTCGATGGGCTCGGATGCTCCGGCAGCCGGTTCGTCCGAGCGGGAGTGCAGCGAGGATGATCCTCGCAGCGAATGCGTCAAGAAGAAGAAACCGTGATGGAGGATGGCGTGGCGCACCAATTGCGCCACGCCTGTCTGTATAGGGCACCCATGGTTTGGGCAAAGTCCGGCCCATTCATCAGTGGGCTGGATGCCATGCGTTGACGCGCTGTGGATCGTTCTTGTCGAAGTTGCTCGGGATGGCTTGCCAGCGTCTGGCAGATGTGCACAAACGTCGACAAATCCTTGGCGGCCCGGTCTGGCCTGCCTAGTGCAGAGAGCAGGGACAAGCCCTGGCGGGCCGGTGCCGCTTGCCCGACCAGGCTGACAACGGGAACGCCCATCCAACTCGCTTCGCACGTCGTGGTCACGCCGTTGAATGGGTAGCTGTCCAATGCGATGTCCACCTCGCTGTAGATTTCAAGGTGGTGGGCAGTCTTGTTCTCCCAGCCTCGCAAAATAAAGCGCTCGGCGCTCACGCCGTGCTGTGCGATCCGCTCCAGCAGGGCCTCGCACATGGCTGGGTCTCGCAAAGCCTTGGACTTGATCAGCATGCGGCTGTCAGGCATGGCCTTTAGCACCGTACACCAGGTTTCCAGGCAGGCGTCGCTCAGTTTGGCCAGCGAGTTGAATGAGCCAAATGTCGGGAAGCCATTTTTCAACATGGGGGGCTCGGTCACGTCGGGGGCGTCTGCCGGTGGGGCATAGGCCACATAAGTTCTGGGCAGCCTAAGGGCAGGCTCACACCCTGGCCATTCATAGCCAACCGGATCAACCCATTCGTCCGTGATGCGCCAATCGACCGTTGGCACACCTGTGCTGCCGAGAAAGCCCAGCCAATTGAGGATCACGGGTGCAGGTTTGCTCGCCAGCATCATGAGTCGATGTCCGTCGGTCAGGCCCGTCAAGTCCACCAGGATGTCGATGCCATCGGCGCGAATCTGGTCGGCCATCGCCTCGTCTGACAAGGCGTTGACCTTGCGCCAATTGGGGATCAAGGCTTTGAAACGCGTGGTCATGTGGTCTTCGCGATGCTCCGTGGCATAGGCATACAGTGAGAACGCGTTGCGATCGATGTGCTCGATCAAGGGCAACAGGAAATACGCACATGAATGCTGCCTGAAATCGCCAGACAGATAACCGATCTTCAGGGGGCGATCGGGATCGGCCTTGTTGTTGAAGGTGATGGTGTCGAAGGCGGGCAACATCGGCGCAATGAGCTCACGGGCGATGGCCGGTTGCTGGTACGCATGCTCCGGGGTGGCATAGAGATGGGCCGCGCAGTAAGATGTGACGGCATTCAATGACTGCGGGTCTTTTTCCACCGCCGCCTTGTAAAACTGCAAAGCTTTGCCAGAAGCGCCTTCGTCCAAGGCCAGCCCTGCCAGCAGTTGATTGGATTTGGCTTGTTCGCCAGCATCGACCGCCAGTGCCAGCAGGCGTTGAGCGCCCGACACGGCCCGTTTGTGTTCGCCCAGGTCCATCAGGCACAAGGTGTGAAGGAACACGCATTGACGATACAGCGGATGGTGTTCAGGAATCTTGCTGATGGCTTGTTCGAGTGGCTGCAAGGCAGCAGCGATATGACCTTGAAGACGAAGCCCAAAGCCCATGGCATACAGGCCCAGCGTGCTTTCCGGGTCCATGGCCAGCGCGGCCTTGGCAATATTCATCAACACAGGGGTTGTGGCATCCACAGACGCCGCTTGGTTGTGGATTTCCGAAAGCCCCCATATGCCATCGGCTTCTTGCAGTGAGCGGCTGAGCTTGTCCCAGGCCGGCATGAAGTCATGCCTGACAGACAGCGCTTGAGCCCAGCACAATCTGGCTTCCTGCATGCCGCGTCCACTGGCCATCATCAAATTGCCCAACTCGAAGTGGGCTTCGGCCAGATTGGGTGCCAGCACCAGTGCCTGGCGATAGTGCTGCTCGGCCGGGCCCCACTCCTTGAGCCGTTGAAGAACATTGGCCAGATTGTGGTGAACGGCCGCCTGATCAGGCGCCAGGGCCAGGAGCTGTTCAAACGTCTGCCGGGCCTCCTGAAGCCGGTCTGCTCGCTTCTGGCATAGCGCCACCTCCATCAGCACCGGTGCTTGACCGGGCGCTATCTCGTTGGCGTGAGCACAGGCTTCCAGCGCTTGCTCGATCTGACCACCCAGCCGACAGGCCTTGGCCATCAGCAGTGTGCCGGGCAGGTGCCTCGGTTGCAGGCTCAATCCTTGCCGGATCAGTTCAATGGCTTGCTGAAATTGCCGCGCCTGGATGGCACCCATCGCATATTGAAACAGGCTGTCTGCCGCAGATGGGTGACTTGGAGGGGAAGGAGTGTGCTGCATGTGGCGCATCCTAGGTGCACGGCGCGTCAGGAGTTTGACATCGACCTTCCCCTGATTCGAGGGGGCTGCTCACAAAAGCGCAAGACTGTCATCCGCCGTACCGTCTCATGGCTGTCAATATGATCCGAATGGACTATCAGGATGGTAATCGGGCGACACAAGGGATTTCGAGAATGGCGGACTCATTTGCCAACAACTGTCCGGTCCGCGATCCTTACCATGAGAGAAGTCAAGAAATCATTGTTGATGGCAACTTTGTGCCTTGGTGCGTGCCTGTTCAGTTCTGCTGCGAACGCGTGGTGGAACGCCGACTTCAAGCAACGCACCAAAGTGACCCTTAACACGTCGGCGCAGGGGGTTGAAACGAAGGAGGCCTTGTCCGGGGTCGTTGTCCCTGTGCGGCTTCACTCGGGCAATTTCGATTTTCTTGCAGCCAAACCCGATGGGGCTGATGTGCGTGTCGTCGGAGGCGACGACAAGACGCCGTTGAAGTACTGGGTCGAGCGTTACGATTCGGCCAATGAGTTGGCGGTTGTCTGGGTGCAGGTGCCCTCTGTGGCACCAGGCACGGATAAAAACACCATTTATATTTATTCCGGCAGCGAAAAAGCAGCTGCGGAAGGAACCAGTGCTGCGATCTTTGACGGTGCCATGCTGGCAGCGTTCAGTTTTTCCGAGAAGTCTGGCGAAAGCATCGATGCCTCAGGGCAGATCAAGAGTGCCGCTGCCGCGACACGTGATGCCAACGGCCTGATTGCCTCTGCCGCCAAATTCGACGGCACCCAGCCTCTGACCTTCACGTCGGACAAACTCAAGGCGTCGGCATCGGGTCCGTACAGCATCAGCATGTGGATCAAGCCCGAAGCGCTTGCCGGCACCTTGTATGCCCAAGGACCATTGAAACTAGAGCTTCAAGGCGGCAAGTTGCTGGCGACTTTGGGGGCGCTGAAGGTGACCGGCGGTGATTTGCCTGCGTCGGCATGGGCTCACGTGGCCGTTGAAGTGGGTGCAGGCAAGCTGGCCGCGTTTGTGAACGGCGAGCAAATCGGCTCGGTCGACCTGGCTGGCAGCGCGGCCATTGAGGGACCGTTATCCATTGGCGAAGGCTACAAGGGCTTGCTGGATCAGCTTGAAGTGGCGTCTACCGTTCGCAGTGCGGACTGGCTGAAGTTCGCTGGCGCCGCACAACGCGCGGATGCCAAGCTGGTGGCGGCGGTCACGCAAACGCCGGACGCTGCCGATGCAGAGTCGGGGCAGCCTGGCTATTTCGGCATCCTGATCAAGAACCTGACGCCCGATGCTTGGGTGGTGATCATTCTGCTGGGCATCATGTTCGCGATTGCCGCGTGGGTGATGGTGTCGAAGGCGCTGTTGGTTGGTAAGGCAGACAAGGCCAACCAGAATTTCCTGCGTCAGTTCCGCGACAGTCGTGACGTGTTGAACGTGGCTGGTGGCAATGCCCTGGACTCCACCTTGGCGCGCCTGTACCAAGCCGGCATGCGCGAGCTCGGTAAGCGTGACGTGGGCAAGGACTCTGGTGTTCGCCTATCGGGTGCCTCCATGGATGCCGTGAAGGCTGCCATCGACGCCGATCTGGTTCGCGAGAACCATCACCTCAACGCCAAGATGGTGCTGCTGACAATCGCGATTTCCGGTGGCCCGTTCCTGGGTCTGCTGGGTACGGTGGTTGGCGTGATGATCACCTTCGCAGCCATCGCGGCGGCGGGTGACGTGAACGTGAACGCCATCGCACCGGGTATCGCTGCCGCGTTGTTGGCGACCGTGGCGGGTCTGGGCGTGGCCATTCCTTCTCTGTTTGGCTATAACTACCTGGCCTCCCGGATCAAGAACATTTCGTCCGACATGCAGATCTTTGTGGACGAGTTCGTGACCCGTGTCGCCGAAACATACGGCGCCTGACAAGGTGCTTCAATAGTGCATTGAACCGAGGTCAGGTGTGGCAGCAGACGTCAAGAACGACAACGAACCGTATGACGACATCAACATCACCCCGATGCTTGATCTCGCCTATGTGCTGCTTGTTGTCTTCATCATCATGACCACGGCCTCGGTGCAGGGGGTCAAGGTTGCGCCTCCGCTGACACAAGCTGCCAACAACCTGGCCAAGCCTCAGACCCGAGGCATCACCATCACAGCGGATGGGCAGGTGTACCTGGATGCCTACCCGGTCAGCCTGGATCAGCTGCAATCCAGTCTGGCGCAGTACAAGGCCGCCAATCCAAACCTGCCTGTCGTGCTCAAAGCAGATGCGGCAACCCAGTACGACAAGGTGATGCAGGTTCTTGAAATCGCGAAGCGTCTAGATATCACTGAAATCGGCTTGGCCACCAAGCGCGTTCAGTAAGGAGGAGCCTTCATGCAAGTTCATGACGAGGCCAAACCGTATGACTCGATCAACATCACGCCCATGCTTGACTTGGCGTACGTGTTGCTCGTGGTGTTCATCTTGATGACGACTGCTTCGGTACAGGGCTTGTCGATCAGCATGCCCAAACCGAGCAACAAGCCCAGCACGGAGAAGCATGACCTCAAGGTCGTGCAGGTCTTGCCGGATGGTGCGTTGCTGATCAACGGTGTCACTGTGAGCATGGGCGAACTTGAAACCCAGTTGCTTCAAGCCAAGGCAAAGGACCCGAAGATGAGCGTCGCCATCAAGGGCGATGCCCGCACTCAGTATGCCAAGGTCGTGTCGGTCATCGATTTGTGCAACAAGATTGAAGTCTCGATGGGGCTGGTCACATCGCGGATCGGAACTTGACATGGCTGCAGCACTTCCTTCCCCGGACGTCAACGACGCACCTCCTCAAGCAGGCAACACCAAGCAGATGGTGCTGGTGGGCTTGTGCCTGGTTCTCATGTTTGCTGGTGTGACCTGGTGGGTCATGAAGTCTTTGCGATCGGAAAGCGGTGGTCCCAAGCGCCAGGTGACGAGGATCGCGGTGCTGCCAGATTCTCCGCCGCCGCCGCCTCCCAAAGAGGAAAAGAAGATCGAGCCAGAAAAAAAGGATCTGCAGCCGCAACAGCAGCAGGAGCAGGTCAAGCCACAAGAGGCGCCGCCCGAGCCGCAACAACTGAAGATGGATGGCCCGGCAGGCGATGGTCCCAGCGCCTTTTCTGCCGGTACGGTCAATTCGGAATACAAGGGCGGCGAAATCGGTACCGGTACGGGTGGCGCGGCGAACAAGATGCAGTTCGCGCTGTTTACCAGTCGTCTCACACGACACATCCAGTCCGAGTTGGCCAGGAACAAGGACCTCAAAAGTCGAGACTACAAGCTCAATGTGCGTGTTTGGCTTGGTGGCGACGGGGCTTTCCAGCGGATTGAGCTGATGTCCTCATCAGGTGACGAAGCGCAAGATGCGCTGATTACCAAGGCCATGAGTCAGATGGCGCCAATAGACCAGGTGCCTGGCAACTTGCCACAACCTTTAACCCTGCGGATCACGAACAGGGTGACCGGATAACAGCGTTCAGATAGATCATGATGAATTCCAAAATGAAGTTTCGACCTTTGCTGACGGCGGTTAGTCTGGCTGTGGCCATGGGTGCCGCTCAGGCGGATGAGCGCGAGTCCCTTGAAACCCTGAAGCAGACCACGCTCAATCTGATTGATGCGTTGGTGCAAAGTGGTGCCTTGACGCGTGAGAAGGCCGATGCGCTCATTGCCGAAGCGCATCGCAATGCCACGCAGACCAGTACTGCGCAGACCGCAGGGGCACCTGAGAAAAAGGACGCCACGCCGGATGGTCGTCCGGTGCAGCGAGTGCCCTACATTTCCGAGGCCGCGCGTGCGCAGATTCGCAATGAGATCAAGGAAGAGGTTGTTTCTCAGGCGCGTCTTGAGAAGTGGGGCGTGCCCAATGCGCCCTCCTGGACGGACCGCATTCGCATTGATGGTGACTTCCGTTTCCGTTATCAAGCTGAGCGCGCAGACAAGGGCAATACCGATGCCCAAACCTATGTCAATGCGGAGGTGTCCAACAATGGTCGAATCACGCGTGCGCCGGATTTCAGTACGTCGGTTCTGAACTCGTCGTCCGTGCCGATTGCGGCAAACTCGACGACGGACGATCGCGGACGCGAGCGGATTCGCATGCGACTGGGCGTGACCGCCAAGGTGAGTGATGAGGTGGGTGTTGGTGTGCGTCTGGCGACGGGCAATGCCACGGAACGCGTGTCGACCAACCAAACGCTGGGTCAGAATTTCAACAAGTATCAGCTCTTTGTTGACCGTGCATTTGTGAAGGCGGACCCTACGGAGTGGCTGAGCATTCGCGCGGGCCGCATTCCCAATCCCTGGTTCAGCACCGACATGATCTGGAGCGAGAACCTGAATTTTGAGGGTGTGTCGTCCACAGCCTCCTGGATGTCTGAGGATCGCACTTGGGGGCCCTTTGCCACCGTGGGCTGGTTCCCGATCAAGGAGTCGACTGTGGGGCTGCGCGGCCGCAAGACCTTGGCGGGGTTACAGGTCGGGAGCCTGTTTCAGGCCAGTGATCGCAGCAAGTTCAAGCTGGGCTTAGCTTACTATCGCTATCACAACATTGAGGGCGCCAGTGACCCAGGTCTGGCCGATGATGGTGCAGGCAATATCGTGGCTGTGAACCCCAATTTGGTGGGTATGTATGAATACCCTTCCGGCTTGCGCCAGAAGGGCAACACGGTCTTCGAGACAGCGCCTTATGACAGCACGGGTCGAACCTTGCCTTATTGGGGCTTGGCCTACGAATTCGCACCGTTGGCGTTGACGGCATCTGCGGAGTTCACGCATTTCAGCCCCTACTCGTTGATGGTGTCGGCCGAGTATGTTTACAACACTGCATTTGACGTGGGTAGCTTCAGGCAACGAGCTGGCAGCGCTTTTGCATCGGTCGACCCCGGCGGCAAGCGGGATGGTTATCAACTGCGATTGACGTTCGGTGCTGCTGATGTATCTGAATACGGGGACTGGCAGGTTTCCACCACCTATCGTCATCTGGGGTCTGATGCCGTTCTGGATGCGTTCAATGACTCCGATATGGGCTTGGGTGGAACCAACTTGAAGGGCTACATCCTGGGCTTCAATTTCGGTCTGTCGCACAACACGGCTCTGGCGGCGCGGTATCTGTCGTCCAAGACGATTGATCCTACGCTCAACAGCTTGGCGACCTCTTCTTTTGGCGTCAACGTTCTGCAGGTGGACCTCAATGTGCGCTTCTAAGCTGATCCGTCATGTCAGCCTGACCTTCCTGCTGGCATCGGTCATGCTGGCCGCCGCTCATGCCGAAGGCGACCGTGAGCAAGAGCAGGTGCGTCGCCTGAAGATGCAGTTGCGTCAAATCCAGCAACAACAGGACGCGGCCATTCAGGAAGTCAAGACCAAGGCTGATGCTGATAAGGCGGCCATGGAGAAGTCACTCAAATCTGCCGAAAGCGACGTGGCTTCACAGCGTGCGGCAGCCGGCGCAGCTTCTCGCAAAGTCAAGGCCTTGAATGAGGAAGTGGAGTCCTTGAAGAAGGACAAGGAGCAGCTCAGCGTGGAACTGGCTCAGCTCAAGCAATACCTGGAAGACAGCAAAGCCAAGGCGGTCGAGCAGCAGGGGCAGTCAGCCCAGACCATTGCGTCCTGGCAAGGCAAGTACAAGCAGATGAGCGATGCCAATGACCGATGCCGTGCCAACAATGCAGAACTGTACACGCTGGGTACCGATCTTCTGGGCAAGTACGAGAACAAGGGGCTGCGCGAGGTCGTGTCGGCCAATGAGCCCTTCCTGGGCATCGCGCGTGTGAAGCTCGAAAACATCAAGGCTGAGTATCAGGACAAGCTCGATGCCTTGCGCCTGAACGCTGCGGCGCAAGCAGAAGCCAAGCCTTGAAGGCGGCTGGTCGCACATGAGTGGTGAGCGCTTGGGTTCAGTTTGGGCGCACAATCCGACCAGAGGTCAACGTGGTCAAGTTCAAATCTCAAGCGACGGGTGACTTGTTGATGATTCAGGTGCATGCCCGCGCTTTGCTAAGCCAGATAGGCAAGTCGGACGACAAGGGCATCATCGAGGTGGCCGACATGCCTAAGGTACTGCTGGCGCTTAAGGGCCTGCCAGATGAGCTTGCGAGCGATGAGTCCTCTGGCATTGCGGGGCTTGGGGATTTTGATGCCGAGGGTGTCCAGATCGAGGCGCAACCCGCCTTCGCTGACGAACCCATCAGCCTGCGCAAGCGCGCCGTCCCCCTGATCAAGATGATCGAGCGCGCCATGGCGGCCAACAAACCCATCGTCTGGGGTGTGTGATTCAGCTCGGGGATTGTGCGTTGCAGCAATCCTGAGGCATGATGAGGCGTATGCCTGATCACGTCACCCGCTTGCTCGTCATCCGCCATGGCGAGACCGCCTGGAACACCGAATCCCGCATCCAGGGCCACATCGACATCCCGCTCAATGACAAGGGGCGCTGGCAGGCCCAGCGCGTGGCGCAAGCCCTGGCCGATGAGGAACTGGACGCGATCTACAGCAGCGACCTGCAGCGAGCGCGTGATACCGCTTTGGCCATCGCACGGGTGAAGGGCTTGCCACTGAATCAGGATGTCAACTTGCGTGAGCGCCACTTCGGGCGCTTCGAGGGCAAGACGCAAGGCGAGGTCGCGGCGCAGTGGCCGCAAGAGGCACAGCGTTGGCGCGACCGCGACCCCAGCTACGGCCCTGAAGGCGGCGAGACGCTGCAAAGCTTCTACGACCGCAGCCTTGAAGCCCTCATGCGCCTGGCGCGTCGGCACCCTGGCCAGAGCATCGCGGTGGTGGCGCATGGCGGCGTGCTCGATTGCTTCTACCGCGCCGCCAATGGCATGGCGTTGAACGTGCCGCGCAGCTGGAAGATCACCAATGCCAGCATCAACCGTCTGCTCTTCAATGGCGAAGGCTTCGGCCTGGTGGGTTGGGCCGACAACCGCCACCTGGAAGAAGATGCCGGTGCGCTGGACGAGGCCACGGACGGCCTGCTGGCGCGTCGCGCCTGAGGTCATTCAACTGGCCGCCGGGCACGCAGGCCGCAGCCCGTTGATGAACAAATCGAAGCTGCCATCTGCCGAGGCGATCAGGTCGAACTGGGTCTGATCCAGCATCCAGTTGTGGATGAGCCCGTTGACCAGGGCCATGTGGCTTACGGCCAATAGCTTGGCATCGTGCTGTGAGGCGATCTGGCCCAGGGCCTGCGCCCGCCTGAAGGTGGCTTCGACGTGATCCCGGTATGAGCGGTGCACGTCGATGTGGCGTTTGCGGATGCCCGAGAGCTCGTCCACATATTCGACCTTCATCGTGGCGATGTCGAAAACCCGCTGCGTGCGAGGGTCATGCACGACCCGTCTCATCACGTCCATCATCGACGATTTAAGTTCGGCCAGCGGTTGGGCCACGTGCTCGGTGTCGATGGACTTGAGCGAGTCCTCCATCGGCAGCGTGGTGCGCGACATCATCGCGTTGAACAGCTCGGCCTTGTCGGCGAAGTGCCAGTACACGGCGCCACGCGTCACCCCGGCAGCCTTGGCGATGTCCTGCAAGGACGTGCGCGACACACCCCGCTCGGCGAACAGCAGCTCGGCAGCGTCGAGCAGGCTCTCGCGGGTCTGTTGTGCATCTTCCTTGGTGCGGCGCATGACGGGCTGAAGAAAACCGTGAAGTCTGAGGGTGATTGTCCCAGATCTGTGTGCATACATACAAGCATGTATGTATGATGGCATCATATTTGACCAGGCAAGTATTTGCAGACAGAGGTGCCCATGGCCAGTCCCGAGATGACCGTTTCACAAGAAGAAAACGTGGCGATTGTTCCCGCAGCCCGGGCACCACGGCTGAAGAAGGATGACGTCTGGCGTTGGACGGCCAATGCCGTGGGCGTGCTGGCCCTGTGTGCGCTGGCGGCTTCTTTCCTGACGGGTTGTGGCCAGAAGGACCAAGGCGGCGCGCAGGCCGCGGCCAAGCCCGGTGGCGGCATGCCGCCGGCCCAGGTGGGCGTGGTCACGGTGCTGCCGCAGACCGTGCCGGTGATGGCCGAGTTGCCCGGTCGCCTGGAGGCTTTGCGTACGGCCCAAGTGCGGGCCCGCGTGGCCGGTATCCTGCAAAAGCGCCTTTTCACCGAAGGGGCGGACGTGAAGGAGGGGCAGGCCCTGTTCCAGATCGACGCGGCCACCTACCAGGCCGCCCTGGACAGCGCCCTGGCCACGCAGGCCAAGGCAGAGGCCAATCTGGCGCAGGCCAGTGCCCTGGTTGAGCGCTACCAGCCGCTTCAGGCGGCCAAGGCCATCAGCCCGCAGGACTTCCTCAACGCCCAGGTGGCGCAGCGTCAGGCGCAGGCCGATGTGGCCGCGGCCAAGGCGGCTGTGCAGACCGCGCGCATCAACCTGGGCTATGCCGCCGTGACCTCGCCGATCTCCGGCCGCATTGGGCGTGCCTTGGTGACCGAAGGTGCGCTGGTCGGCCAGGGTGAGGCGACCCAGTTGGCCCTGGTGCAGCAGATCAACCCTTTGTATGTGAACTTCACGCAGCCGGCCAACGAGGTCATCAAGCTCAAGAAGGCGATGGAGGCTGGTGCCATCAAGAAGCTGGGCAACCAGGCCGCAGCCGTGCGCGTGGTGCTGGATGACGGCACCGAGTACCCCTTGCAAGGCAAGCTGTTGTTCTCCGATCTGAGTGTGGACCCGACGTCGGGCCAGGTCTCGCTGCGTGCCGAGCTGCCCAACCCACAAGGCCTGCTGTTGCCCGGCATGTATGTGCGTGTGCGCCTGGAGCAGGCCGAGGTGGATGGTGGCGTGCTGCTGCCTCAGCAGGCCGTGACGCGCACCAGCCAGGGTGACACCGTCATGGTGGTGGACGCAGAAGGCAAGGTTTCGCCGCGCCCCATCAAGCTGGGCGGTGCGCGTGGCAACCAGTGGGTGGTGCTGGGTGGCTTGAAGGCCGGCGAGCAGGTCATGGTCGATGGCTTCCAGAAGATGATGAACCCCAAGGCGCCGGTCAAGGCCGTGCCCTGGACGCCGCCTCAGTCTGCTGATGCGGCTTCATCTTCGGCCTCCGCATCGGCTTCACGCTGACAAGCAAGGAGCGACCGCATGCCACGCTTCTTCATCGACAGGCCCATCTTCGCTTGGGTGATAGCCCTGTTCATCCTCGTGTTCGGCGGGGTGGCGATCACCCAGTTGCCCATTGCCCAGTACCCCACGGTGGCGCCGCCTTCCGTGGTGATCAGTGCCACCTACCCCGGTGCTTCTGCCAAGACGCTTGATGAGAGCGTCATCAGCGTGATCGAGCAGGAGCTCAACGGCTCGCCCGGTCTGGCCTATATGGAGTCCGTCAGCCAGGCCAATGGCACGGGCAGCATCACCGTCACCTTCGAGACGGGCACCAACATCGACCTGGCGCAGGTGGACGTGCAAAACCGCCTGAGCCGCGCCACGCCCCGCTTGCCGGCTGCCGTGACGCAGCAGGGCGTGAAGGTGGACAAGTCGCGCAGCAACGTGCTGATGTTCGTGATGCTGTCGTCGGACAACCCGGAGTTCGACCCCGTTGCCCTGGGTGACTATGCCTCGCGCAACCTGCTGCCTGAATTGCAGCGCATCAAGGGCATTGGCCAGGTGCAGCTGTATGGCACCGAGCGTGCCATGCGCATCTGGGTGGACCCCGCCAAGCTGGTCTCTTACGGTCTGGGCATTGCCGACGTCAACAACGCCATCAGGTCGCAAAACAGCCTGGTGCCTGCGGGCGCTTTGGGTGACCTGCCCAACCTCAGCAGCCAGACCATGAGCGCGACCGTGGTCGTGCGTGGCCAGCTGGAAAGCGTCAAGGAATTCAACAACATCGTGCTGCGCGCCAAGTCCGATGGCTCGACCGTGCGCCTGAAGGACGTGGCACGCATCGAGCTGGGCGGTCAGGTCTACAGCACCTATGCCCGCCTCAATGGCAAGCCCGCCGTGGGCCTGGCCGTACAGCTGTCGCCCACCGGCAATGCGCTGGAGTCGGCCAAGCTGGTCAAGGCCCGCATGGTCGAGCTCAAGAAGTACTTCCCGCAGGGCGTGAACTACTCCTTCCCCTATGACACCTCGGGCTTCATCGAGGTGTCCATCAGCCAGGTGGTCGAGACCCTGATCGAGGCCGTGGTGCTGGTGTTCCTGGTGATGTACCTGTTCTTGCAGAACATCCGCTACACGCTGGTGCCGACCATCGTCGTGCCCGTGGCCTTGCTCGGTACCTTCGGCGTGATGTCGGTGATGGGTTTCTCGATCAACGTGCTGACCATGTTCGGCATGGTGCTGGCCATCGGCATCCTGGTGGACGATGCCATCGTGGTGGTGGAGAACGTCGAGCGGCTGATGGTGCAGGAGGGCCTCTCGCCCTATGAGGCCACCAAGAAGGCCATGGGCCAGATCAGTGGCGCCATCATCGGCATCACGGTGGTGCTGGTGTCGGTGTTCATCCCGATGGCCTTCTTCTCGGGCTCAGTGGGCAACATCTACCGGCAGTTCTCGCTGTCGATGGTCGCGTCCATGCTGTTCTCGGCCTTCCTGGCCCTGTCGCTGACGCCGGCTTTATGCGCCACGCTGCTCAAGCCCGTGCCGCACGATCACCACGAGAAGGGTGGCTTCTTCGGCTGGTTCAACCGCTTCTTCACGGCGACCACGCATGGCTATGAAGGCACGGCTTCCAAGCTGGTGCGCCGTGGCGGCCGTGTGCTGATCCTCTATGCCGCGATCGTGGCGGTGGTGGGCTGGTTGTATGTGCGCATGCCGTCGGCCTTCCTGCCAAACGAAGACCAGGGCAACCTGCTGGTCAACGTGCAGCTGCCGCCTGGTGCCACCGCGCCGCGCACCGAGGCCGTGATCTCGCAGGTCGAGCAGTACTTCCTCAAGCAGCCCGAGGTTCAGTCGGTGGTGGGTGTGGTGGGCTTCAGCTTCTCAGGCACCGGCCAGAACGCCGCGCTGGCCTTCGTGACCTTGAAGGACTTCAAGGATCGCAAGGGCGAGGAACACTCGTCGCAAGCCATTGCCAAGCGGGCCTTTGGCGCCTTGATGGGCATCCGCGATGCCTTCATCTACCCGCTGAACCCGCCGCCCATCCGAGAACTGGGTAATGCCACCGGCTTCGCTGTGCGTCTGCAAGACCGCGGCGGCCTGGGGCACGACGCCCTGCTGGCCGCGCGCAACCAGATGATGGGCATGCTCATGCAAAGCAAGGTCGTCACGGGTGTGCGCCCTGATGGTCTGGAAGACGCGCCGCAGCTGCAACTCGACATCGACCGCGACAAGGCCTATGCGCTGGGCGTGAGCTTCGACACGATCAGCACCACGCTGGCCACGGCCCTGGGTTCGTCCTACATCAACGATTTCCCCAACCGCTCGCGCATGCAGCGCGTGGTCGTGCAGTCGGATTCACAAGGCCGCATGCAGCCTGAACAACTGCTGCAGATCAACGTGACCAACAGCGCCGGTCAAAACGTGCCCTTGTCGGCCTTCATGAGCGCGCGCTGGATCACGGGCCAGATGCAGGCGGTACGCTACAACGGCTACCCGGCCATGCGCCTGGCTGGCGATGCGGCCGCGGGCTACAGCACGGGCCAGGCCATTGCCGAGGTCGAGGCCATCGCGGCCAAGCTGCCTGCGGGCATCGGCATCGAGTGGACGGGCCTGTCGCGCGAAGAGCAGCTGTCGGGCTCGCAAGCCACCTCGTTGCTGGCCTTTTCGCTGCTGGCCGTGTTCCTGTGTCTGGCGGCCCTGTACGAGAGCTGGTCGATCCCGTTTGCGGTGATGCTGGTGGTGCCGTTGGGTGTGCTGGGTTCGCTCCTGGGCGCCCATATCCGCGACCTGCCCAACGATGTCTTCTTCAAGGTGGGGCTGATCACGATCATCGGCTTGTCGGCCAAGAACGCCATCCTGATCATCGAGTTCGCCAGGGAGCTGCAGGCGCAGGGCAAGAGCCTCATCGAAGCCACGCTGGAGGCCTGCCACCTGCGTTTCCGCCCGATCATCATGACGTCGATGGCCTTCATCCTGGGCGTGTTGCCCCTGGTGGTGGCGTCCGGCGCGGGTGCGTCCAGCCAACGTGCCATCGGTACCGGCGTGATGAGCGGCATGATCGCGGCCACCGTGCTGGCCGTGTTCTTCGTACCCGTGTTCTTCGTGGTGGTGCGCCGCTTCTTCCCGGCGCGTCCTTCAAGGGCCTTGCAGGCCGAAGCGGAGTCCCAACATCATGAATAAGCAGATGAAGCCTTTGAAGCCAAACTGGCGCCCCGTGATGCTGAGCGTGCTGGTGGGCAGCGCTGTGCTGCTCATGTCCGGTTGCTCGCTGATCCCGACGTATGAGCGGCCGGCGATGGCCGTGCCGGCCCAGTTGCCGGATGCTAGCCAGGGTGCCAGCCAGGGTGCCGATGCGAAGGCCGCCAAGGCGGTGGCCGAGTTGCCCTGGGCCAGCTACTTCCCCGATCAGCACCTGCAAGGCCTGATCAAGCTGGCACTGGACAACAACCGCGATCTGCGCGTGGCGGTGCTCAACATCGATCAGCTGCGTGCGGCCTATCAGATCCAGAATGCCGATCGTTTCCCGACGCTCACAGGCAGCATCAGCGGGACGCGCCAGCCGTCCACACAAGCACCTTACCCGCTGACCACCAGCGTGACCGGGGGTGTGACCGTGTCGGCCTATGAGCTGGACCTGTTCGGCCGCGTGAAGGCCCTGAGCGAAGCGGCCTCGGCCCAGGTGCTGGCTTCCGAGGAGGCCCGCAAGGCCACGCACATCAGCCTGGTGGCCTCGGTGGCCAACAGCTACTACGCCTTGTGGGCAGACCGCTGGCAACTGGCCCTGGCCGAGCAGACCTTGAAGACCCGCGAGGACTCACTCAAGCTGCTGAAACTCAAGTTCGACAACGGCGTGCTCAACGAGCTGGACTTGCGCTCAGCCCAATCGCTGGTGGAAGCCGCACGCGTGACCCGTGCCCAGGCACAGCGCCAGTGGGCACAGGACATCAATGCTTTGAACCTGCTGCTGGGCAGCACAGCCCCCGCCGACCTGCTGCCGCCGCAGCCCGAGGCCAATTTGCTGGCTGCGGCGTCGAGCAAGGACAGCGCGGCTGCGGCCCAGACGGTTCAAGCCACGCTCTGGCCTGATCTGAGCGAGCTGCCGGTGGGTCTGTCTTCCGAGGTGTTGCTGCAAAGGCCTGACATCGCCCAGGCCGAGCAGCAACTGATCAGCGCCAACGCCAACATCGGCGCGGCACGGGCGGCCCGCTTCCCGCGCATCAGCCTGACGGGCAGCGCCGGTGTCGTCAGCGATTCACTCTCAGGCTTGTTCAACGATGGCCGCAATGCCTGGAGCTTTGCGCCCTCGGTGAGCCTGCCCATCTTCGACGCGGGCCGCACGCAAGCGGGCATCGACTCGGCCAAGGTCAAGCGCGACATCGCCGTCGCCCAGTACGACAAGGCCATCCAGACGGCGTTCAGGGAAGTGGAGGATGCGCTCGTGGCGCGCCGCACCTATGCCGATCAAGCCCAGGCCCAGCTGGCGCAAGCCCAGGCCGAGGCCGCGCGTCTGCGCCTGTCGACCATGCGCTATGACACCGGCGTGGCCAGCCAGCTCGATCTGCTCGATGCCCAGCGCGCCTTGTTCTCGGCCCAGCAGGCCTTGATCGCGGCGCAGCTGGCGCGCCAGCAGGCCCACATCAGCGTCTACAAGGCGCTGGGGGGCGGCTGGGTGGCGAGCGCTCAGTCGTCGTCAGGCGTTCAGTGAGTGGTGTGAGGCACGGTGGCAGGTGCCGCCGGTGCCGATTGATTGGCCAGCAGGATCTTGCCCAGGCGGTTGCCCAGCTTGTTCACGTTGTTGAGCGACAGCAGGTGGGCGTGCACCCAGCCCAGCGCACCTAAGGCGAACAGCTCCTGCACGGTGTCGGGCGGCAGGGCGCGCAGCTTGGTCTCGTCAACCACCTTGAAGCCATTGAGCGTGAGGCTGGCGCCGTTGATCTTGCAGTCGATGCCGCGCTCGACCAGCAGGCCCAGCTCGTTGAGGCGCTTAGAGAAGCGCGCCGTGGCCACCATGTCGTTGTGGAAGGACAGCAGGAACTGCTGCAACTGCTGGAAGTAGGGCGTGTCCTGGCCCTGTGCGTCGAACAGGGCTTCGCCTTGTGCCTGGTTCAGGCCATCGAAGGCCTCGTCCAGGCAGAGCGTGAGCTGCTCGCTGTGGGGCTGGTCGGCCAGCACGAAGGGGTAGCGGCGCACGAAGGCTGGCACATAGTGCTGCTCGGCCCAACCGCCATCGGGCTCGACCATCAGGTTTTCCTGGTCGCGCAGGCCCACGATGGCCACCATGGTGTGCTCGTCGCCCGTGGGCACGAAGACGCAGGGGTAGTCCAGCGCGGCCAGCGGCAGTTCGGCGGCGGCCATGGGCATGGAGTTGGTGCCGCGGGCAAAGCCCAGGCGGCCGGTGCCTTGCTGGATGCGCAGTTGGCGGTGCTGTTCGCGGTCGACGGGGACCACGCGTTCGTACATCAACAGAGTCTTCATGATGGGGCCTGTAGGGGGCAGATGATCGGATGTGTGCGGGGCACGTTGGTGTTCAGCATAGTCCGAATGGATGACAGATTCATGAGCTTTGCGGGTAAATAATGATGGCCGTGAACACCTTGACCTTGCGCGACCGCTGGTCGCTCTACCTCGACCTGATCCGCTGGAGTCGCCCTCAGGGCTGGCTGCTGCTGCTGTGGCCGACGCTGTCGGCGCTGTGGCTGGCGGCTGGCGGCTTTCCGGGCTGGCACCTGCTGCTGGTTTTCACCTTGGGCACGATCCTGATGCGCAGCGCCGGGTGCGCCGTCAATGACGTGGCCGACAAGGATTTCGACCTGCATGTGCAGCGCACGGCGCAGCGGCCCATCACCAGCGGGCGCCTGTCCGTCAAGGAGGCGCTGGGCGTGGGGGCCGTGCTGGCGCTGGTGTCGTTCGCGCTGGTGCTCACCACCAATGCCATGACGATCGCCATGTCCTTCGGCGCCCTGGCGGTGACCATCGTCTACCCTTTTACCAAGCGCTTCTTCTCGATGCCACAGGCCGTGCTGGGGGTGGCCTTCAGCTTCGGCATCCCGATGGCGTATGCGGCCGTGCAGCAGCAGGTGCCCGAGGTGGTGTGGTGGTTGATGGCCGGCAACCTGGCCTGGGTGCTGGCCTACGACACCGAGTACGCCATGGTCGACCGCAACGACGACCTCAAGATCGGCATCCGCACCTCGGCGATCACGCTGGGGCGCTTCGACGTGATGGGCGTGATGGCCTTTTACGCCCTGTGCCTGGCCTGCTGGTGGCAGGTGGGGCGGCTCAGCGGCCGAGGTGCCTGGTATGAGCTGTCACTGGCCGCGGCCGGTGCCCAGGCCCTGTGGCATGGCTGGCTGATCAAGGGCCGGGTGCGCGAGGACTGCTTCAAGGCCTTCAGGCTCAACCACTGGCTGGGCCTGACGGTCTGGCTGGGTGTGCTGGTCGACACCTCGCTCTGACGCGATCAGGTGCCTCACCGACCGAACTCGTCTCCCAGCTCGCCCGCGCGCTTTTGCGCCGCACGCATCGCCGTCACGAAGGCGGCCTTGATGCCGGCGGCCTCCATGCTGCTCAAGGCCGCATAGGTGGTGCCGCCTTTGGAGGTCACACGTTCACGCAACACCGAGGGCTCATCGGGTGACTGCGCGGCCAGCGCGGTGGCGCCGCTGAACGTGGCCACAGCCAGGCGGCGGCCTTGCTCGGCGCTCAGGCCCATGTCCTGCGCGGCCTGCATCATCGCCTCGATGAAATAGAACACGTAGGCTGGCCCCGAGCCCGACAGCGCCGTGACGGCGTCCAGGTCAGCCTCCTGCTGCACCCACATCGATTGGCCTGTGGGTGACACCATCTCCTGGATGGCCTCGCGCTCCCGCACCGTGACCTCGGCGCGTGCATACAGGCCGGTCATGCCCTGGCCGACGAGGGCTGGCGTGTTGGGCATGGCCCGCACAATGCGCGGCGTGCCCAGCAGGCGGGCGATGTCATTGGTGCGCAGGCCGGCCATCACGCTGTAGTGCAGGGCCTGGGCGGTCAGTGCGGCGTAGGTCAGGGCGGCGTCCTTGAACTGCTGCGGCTTGACGGCCCACACCACGGTGGTGGCTTGCGACAAGGCAGGCTCGGGGCCTTCAGCCGTCTGCACACCCAGGCTCTGGTGCAGGCGCGCACGCTGATCGGCCACGGGGTCGATGACCAGGATGGAGGTGGGGGCGCGGCCCTGGCGCAGCAGGCCGCCGATGATGGCCGTGGCCATGTTGCCGCCGCCGATGAATGCGATGTCGATGGAGGTGCTCATAGCCCGCCATCATGCCTCAGGCCATGCTGTATCTCCACGGTGGCTTCTTGCAATAGGCGCAAGAGGCGCTCGGCTTGAATGGGCTTGTGCAGCAGGTGCACATGGGCGGCCTGCGTTTCGGCGGCCAGCCCGGGCGTGGCCTCGCCGGTCAGCAGGAAGGCGGGCAGCTCGTCACCGAATTCATAACGCAACTGCTTGATCGCCTCCAGGCCATTGACCGACAGGCCCAGGCGGTGGTCGCTGATCAGGGCCACGGGCATATCGCCCTCGGGCATCAGGCCTTTTTCCTGCATGTGGATCACGGCATCCAGCGCGCCGTCAGGGGTGCTGGCCGCTGCCACACGCCAGCCTTGCTGCTGCAGGATCAGGGCCGTGCTCTCCAGCACCTCGGGCTCGTCGTCGATCAGCACGACCACGCCAGCAGCCTTTTCGCCCGCCTTGTCGCTGGCCTTGTCGCGTGGCTTCTCAGCGGGCGCCGATTTGCCGCCGGGCAAACCGCGATGCGAGGCGGGCTCCGCGTGGCGCGGCACCAGCCCTTCGGCGCCGGCGGGCACCAGGCGTGGCAGGCGCACGGCGAAACAGGAGCCCCGCCCTGGCTTGGAGAGCAGGGTCACCGGCGTGGGCCCCAGCATGCTCAACCGGCGCACCACCGCCAGCCCCAGGCCCAGCCCTTCGCTGCTGCGGCGGCCCTGGTTGTAGGCCTGGAAGTAGTCCTCGAAGATGCGGTGGCGGTGCTGGCGTTGCACACCCAGGCCCGTGTCCCACACCTGGCAGATCACCCAGGGGCCGCGCGCCCGTGCACGCAGGCGCACCTCGCCCTGCTCGGTGTAACGCACGGCGTTGTTCAGCAGGTTGCGCAGGATGCGTTCCAGCACATGCGCGTCGGTCTGCACCCAGTCCTCGGTCGGGTCCACGCGCCAGCGCAGGCCCTTGTTTTCGCACAGCACCGAAAACTCGTTGTCCAGCCGCGACCACAGCGCCGCCAGCGGCAGGGCCTGGGCGCGGTAGTCGATGCGCTGTGCGTCGATGCGGGCCACGTCGAACATCTTCTCGAACATGGTGCTCAGCGAGCCCAGTGCCGTGTGGATCTTGGACAGCAGCGGCGCGCCCTCCTGCTCGTTCACATGGGGCTTGAGCGCACTGGTCAGCAGCATCATCACGTGCAGGGGCTGGCGCAGATCGTGGCTGGCCGAGGCGAAGAACTCGCTCTTTTGCCTGTCGGCGGTTTCAGCGCGCGCCTTGGCCTGGGTGACCTTGTTGATCTCGTCGCGCAGCTGCAGCACCAGGTCGGCGTTCTCGTGGCGCAGCAGGGCCCCTTCGCGTAGACGGCGGCTGATGCCCATGGACACGCTCATACAGGTGATGAGCGAGACCGTCATCACCACGGCCAGGTAGTTGGAGCTGGGTTCGTGGTCGACCAGCAATCGGCCGGCCGCCATGACCAGCAGCGGCGCGCTGCCCAGAAAGGCCACGGCCCAGTCGTGCACCACCACCAGCATGATGGTGTAGCCGTACACGATGATGGCCGCCACGAAGGTCAGCTTCCAGCCCGCATTGGCCACGCCCAGCAGCGCGATGGCCATCAGGCCCCAGAAGAAGCTCTGCGCGCCATGCCACCACAGCAGGCTCGTGCGCCAGCGCTCGTAGCCTGAAGCCGGGATGCCGAAGCGCCGGAAATGCCGCGCCATCATCACGGCCACGGTCCACACGGACAGCAGGCCGATGGCCGGCAGCATCCAGTGCCAGCGTCGCACAGGCCAGTCGTGGATCATCCAGCCCAGCAGCAGCAGGCCGATGAACTGGCCGATCAGACCGCTGGGCGAGGTGCGCCAGCTGTCCTGCAGCATTTGCAGGTCGATGCGGGCCTCGATCGGAGACAGGCCCCGAAGCGAGCGCCGCAGCATGCTCACGCAGCGCTCACGCGGCGGTCTCGTTCAAGGTGTTGGACGAGACGTCATCGTCATCAGCGGGCAGTGCAGAGGGGCTGCGCGAGCACAGCAGCACCAGTTGCGTGCGGCTGTGGACGCCATAGGCGCGGAAGATCGCGCTCACATGCAGCTTCACCGTCTCGGCACTGATGCCCAGGGCCGACGCAATGGCGTGGTTGGTGCAGCCCTTGAGGATCCACTGCAGCACGTCCTTTTGACGGGGCGTGAGGCGGATGACGCGAGGCTGGCTGTCTTCGTCCGGCGCGGGCCATTCCACATCGGTGGGCGACAGCAACTCGGAGGGGAAATGCAGGCGGCCTTCGACCAGCGCCCGCAAGGCATTCATGAAGCCGTCGATCTCGGCCAGCTTGGGGATGAAGCAGGAGGCGCCGTGGTGGATGCACTCCAGCGCGATCTGCACGTCGCTCTGGCCGGTGATGATGCCGATGCGTTGGGTGGGGGCGGCGGCGCGCACGGCCTGCAGCGTGGCCATGCCGCGGCTGTCGGGCAGGCCCAGGTCCAGCAGCACGACGTCGATCGGGTCATTGATGCCGGCGTCCACGAGTTTGCTCAGGGCGCCTTGCAGGGTGTTGGCATGCGAGAAGCGGGCGGACGGATCCAGGCCGCGGATGGCCTGCATCATGCCTTCGCGGATCAGGCTGTGGTCATCGACCAGCAGATAGTGGGGGGCTCTCGAAACGTCCATACAAAGGTCCTTATGAGACGATTCCATCTTAATTTGACATTAACGGTTCCCAAATAGGGCCGTACCCACCCTCAACATGGAGGATCCCTCCTCTATAGCCGCCTCCAGGTCGGCACTCATCCCCATGGACAGGGTGTCCAGCGGCAAGCCAGCCGATACGAGGGAATCAAACACGACGCGCACGGCGTGCAATTCGGCCTTTTGCAACACCGGATCGTTGGTCGGGGCAGGCAGGGCCATCACGCCGCGCAGGGTTAGATGGGGCAGAGCGGCCACATCGCGGGCCAGCGCGAGGGCCTGGTCGGGCAGGACCCCGCTCTTGGAGGCCTCGCCGCTGGTGTTGACCTGGATGCAGACCTGCAGCGGCGACAACCCGGCCGGCCGCTGTTCGCTCAGGCGCTGCGCGATCTTGAGCCGGTCGACGGTGTGGACCCAATCGAAGTGCTCGGCCACCGCACGCGTCTTGTTGCTTTGCAGCGGGCCGATCATGTGCCACTCAATCTGGTCGCGCAGATCCGACAGTGCCGCGATCTTGTCGACCCCCTCCTGCACATAGTTTTCGCCAAATTTTCTCTGCCCTGCGTGAAAGGCTTCCCGCACTGTTTCAGCTGGAAACGTCTTGCTCACGGCCAGCAAGGTCACACTGTCGGCAGGTCGCCCAGCGCGTGAACAAGCCTGGTTTATCCGCGCTCTCACGAGTTGTAGCTTCTCGAATATCGTCGCCATAATGGTCTGTCACGATTTGTCAGGTTGTCATCATCCATGGATATCACCCAACTGCTTTCGTTCTCGGTCAAAAACAAGGCATCCGACCTTCACTTGTCGGCTGGCTTGCCTCCCATGATCCGGGTGCACGGCGACGTGCGGCGCATCAACGTCGACGCGCTGGACCACAAGCAGGTCCATGACATGGTGTACGACATCATGAACGACGCCCAGCGCAAGATGTACGAAGAGACGCTGGAGTGCGACTTCTCCTTCGAGATCCAGGGCCTCGCGCGCTTCCGGGTCAATGCCTTCAACCAGAACCGAGGCGCAGGAGCCGTCTTCCGGACCATTCCTTCCAAGATCCTGACGCTGGAGCAGCTCAACGCGCCCAAGGTCTTCCAGGATCTGGCCATGAAGCCGCGCGGCCTGGTGCTGGTGACCGGCCCGACCGGCTCGGGCAAGTCGACGACCCTGGCGGGCATGGTCAACCACCTCAACGAGTCCGAGTACGGCCACATCCTGACGGTGGAAGACCCGATCGAATTCGTGCATGAGTCCAAGAAGTGCCTGGTCAACCAGCGCGAAGTCGGCCCGCACACCATGAGCTTCGCCAACGCGCTGCGCTCGGCCCTGCGTGAAGACCCGGACTGCATCCTCGTGGGCGAAATGCGCGACCTGGAAACCATCCGCCTGGCGCTGACGGCGGCTGAAACCGGCCACCTGGTGTTTGGCACGCTGCACACGTCCTCGGCCGCCAAGACCATCGACCGGGTGGTCGACGTCTTCCCTGCCGCCGAGAAGGACATGGTCCGCGCGATGCTGTCGGAGTCCCTGCAGGCCGTGATCTCGCAGACCCTGTGCAAGACCAAGGACGGCTCCGGCCGGGTCGCCGCGCACGAGATCATGATCGGCACCCCCGCCATCCGCAACCTGATCCGCGAAAACAAGATCGCCCAGATGTACTCGTCGATCCAGACCGGCAACAGCCTGGGCATGCAGACGCTGGACCAGAACCTCACCGACCTGGTGCGCCGCAACGTGATCTCCCCCGCTGAAGCACGAGCCAAAGCCAAGATCCCGGAAAACTTCCCCGGCTGATATGAAACGACTGCTCGATCGCTTCACCCAGTCCGGTACGGGCCGCAAGGGTGAAGAAGCCGCTGAAGTGAAGGCGGACGACGAAGGCTATTTCGCCACGCAGTTCATGGAGCGCCCCGAAACCACGCGGGCCAGTTCCGCCTGGACGGCGCGCGGCCTGGCCGTCGGTGCCAATGCGCTGGACCCGGAAGTGGGCTTGGGCTTGCTGCTCAATGCCTGGGGCAAAGACGCCTTGATGGCCTCGCTGGCCAAAGAAGACAAGCGCAAGCTGCTGCAGCACCTGGATTTCGTGACCGTGCCGCCCGGACGCGAACTGATCGTGCAGGATGAAAAGGGCGACTATGCGCTGGTCGTGCTCGAAGGCCTGGTGGCCGTGGACCGCGTGCAGCCTACCGGTGCCCGCGCTCGTTTGGCCGAGGCCAGAGAGGGCGATGTGCTGGGTGAAATGTCCTTGCTGGATGCCGGTGCGCGCTTCGCCTCCTGCCTGACGCTCAGCCGCTGCTCGCTGGCCGTGCTGACCAACAGCGCGCTGGACGAACTCGCCATCGAAGAACCCCGACTGGGCCTGGCCCTGATGACCTCCACGGCGCGCAGGCTGTCTTTGCGCATGCGCCAGCTCAGCGCCCGGCTGGGTGCCTTGCTTACCGCCGGCTGACGCCGCATCATTCAATCAACTGAACCCAAGTTTTAGGCAGGACTTCACCATGGAACGCGACCAGGCCTCGAAATTCATCAACGACTTGTTGCGCCTGCTGGTTACCCGTGGCGGCTCCGACCTGTTCCTCACCGCCGAATTCCCGCCTGCGGTCAAGGTGGACGGCAAGGTGACCAAGGTGTCCCCCCAGCCCCTGACCCCGCAGCACACGATGGCGCTGGCCCGCTCGATCATGAACGACAAGCAGGCCGCCGAGTTCGAGCGCACCAAGGAGTGCAACTTCGCGATCTCGCCGGGTGGCGTCGGCCGTTTCCGTGTCAATGCCTTCATCCAGCAAGGCCATGTGGGCCTGGTGCTGCGCGTGATCCCGCAACAGCTGCCCACCATCGACGGGATGGGCCTGCCCCAGGTGCTCAAGGAACTGGTGCTGACCAAGCGCGGCCTGGTGATCCTGGTGGGTGCCACGGGCTCGGGCAAGTCGACCACGCTGGCGGCCATGGTGGACCACCGCAACGAGAACTCGTTCGGCCACATCATCACGCTGGAAGACCCGGTCGAGTTCGTGCACCCGCACAAGAACTGCATCGTTACCCAGCGCGAGATCGGCATCGACACCGACGGCTGGGAGATGGCGCTCAAGAACACGCTGCGTCAGGCACCGGACGTGATCCTCATGGGCGAAATCCGTGATCGCGAGACCATGGAGCACGCCGTGCAGTTCGCCGAAACCGGTCACCTGTGCATGGCCACCCTGCACGCCAACAGCGCCAACCAGGCGCTGGACCGCATCATCAACTTCTTCCCCGAAGAACGCCGTGCCCAGCTGCTGATGGACCTCTCGCTCAACCTCAAGGGCCTGGTGTCGCAGCGCCTGCTGCCGCGCCAGGAAGGCAAGGGCCGCGCGGCTGCCGTCGAGATCCTGCTGAACACGCCGCTGATCTCCGATCTCATCTTCAAGGGTGAGGTCGGTGAGATCAAGGAGATCATGAAGAAGTCGCGCGAGCTGGGCATGCAGACCTTCGATCAGGCCTTGTTCGATCTGTATGAGGGCAACTACGTCACCTACGAAGATGCCTTGCGCAACGCCGACTCGGTCAACGACCTGCGACTGCAGATCAAGCTCAACAGCCAGCGCGCGCGCAATCAGGATCTGTCGGCGGGCACGGAGCACTTCAAGATCGTTTGAGCCCCATTTGAGCCTCATCAGGGGCCCATCTGAGACAATTGGCATCCCTTCATGGAGATGCCGATGAGCGCCGCAGACAAGAGCTACGAACCCACGCCCGCCCGCCAGGTTGCTTTCATCGGCCTGGGCACGATGGGTGGGCCCATGGCCGTTCACCTCCTGCGTGCCGGGCACCAGGTCACGGTCTACAACCGCACCGATGCCAAGGCGCGTGCCTGGCTGGCCGAGCACGGTGGGCGCCACGCTCTGACGCCCGCTGAAGCGGCTGATGGCGCCGACATCGTCTTCACCTGCGTGGGCAACGATGACGACCTTCGCGCCGTGACCACCGGCCCGCAAGGCGCTTTCCAGCGCATGAAGGCGGGCAGCGTGCTGGTCGACCACACCACGACCTCGGCCGAAGTGGCGCGCGAGCTGGCGCAGGTGGCGCAATCGCGTGGCCTCGCTTTCATCGATGCACCCGTGTCCGGCGGCAACCTGGGCGCCATCAATGGCGTGCTCACGGTCATGTGCGGGGGGCAGGCCGAGGCTTTCGAGCGCGTCAGACCCGTGGTGCAAGCCTACTCACGTGCCGTGACCCTGCTGGGCGACAGCGGCGCGGGCCAGCTGGCCAAGATGGTCAACCAGATCTGCGTGGGTGGTGTGCTGCAAAGCCTGGCCGAGGCCTTATCCTTCGGGCAGAAGGCGGGCCTGGACATGGCCAAGGTGATCGAGGTGATCTCACAGGGTGCGGCCAGCAGCTGGCAGATGGTCAACCGTGGGCCGACCATGATCAAGGACGAGTTCGACTTCGGCTTCGCCGTGGACTGGATGCGCAAGGACCTGGGTCTGGTGCTCGACGAGGCCCGCCGCCAGGGCGCACGCCTGCCTGTCACGGCCCTGGTCGACCAGTTCTATGCCGATGTGCAGGCCATGGGCGGCGGCAGGCTGGACACCTCCAGCCTGATCAAGCGCCTGCGCTGAGTTGCTGCTTGGTCGTCTGCCCATTCAGGGCTGTGAGCCGCTGGCCGAGTTGGCAGGTGGGCGCGGCAGCTTGCGGGCCAGCTCGTCTTCGCTGATGAGCTGCATGACCTTGACCACGCGGTTCACGCCTTTGACGCTGGCGGCCAGTTCGGCGCCGCGGTTGGCTTCGCGTTCGGTGACCAGACCCATCAGGAAGACGTCACCGCGCTCGACCACCACACTGAATGCGTTCGACATGACGTCGCGCGCATCCACCATCGTGGCCTTGATCTTGCTGGCCAGCAGGACGTCGCTTGAGCGTGAGCCAAAGGAGCTGTTGAGGCTGACCATCAGCTCGTTGTAGACGGTGGCCACGTTCTCGACCGAGCCGGCGGCCTGAGCGGCGGCGGCCTTGTCGGCTTCGGTGGGCACTTCGCCGGTCAGCAGCACCCAGCGGTTGTAGGCGTTCACATTGATATGGCCCCTGTCACCGATGGCGTCCTTGATGCGGTTGGATGCCTTGATCTCGATGGTCTGGTCTTCCACCTGGATGCCGGATGTGCGGCGGTCGGTGGCCATGAAGGCGCCGCCCACGGCCGAGCCGAGCACAAGCGGCGCGCAGGCCGACAGGCTGGCCACGGTGATCAGGGCTGCGGCCCAACGCAGGGTGGTCTGCTTCGCTTTCAGTTGCAACATCAGGCGTCCTCTCCAAGCAAGTGGGTGTCAACGGCGGCGCACAGGCCATACAAAGCCAGCCAGGCGATCGCGTACAGGGTTTCAGGTCGGCTGCCGGGCAGGGGCACCCAGACATCGGTGTCCCGGATCAAGGGGCCCAGCGTGCTGGCGTTCTCACCGGTGAAGGCGATCAGCGTGAGGTCATGCTCGCGCGCGGCCTCGGTGGCTTCCTTCAGGTCTGCTTCGGTGCGCTCCATCGAGAACACCAGCCACACATCGCCAGGGTGGCCCAGTGCACGCACCTGCTGAGCCAGCGTGGCCTGGGCACCGCCGTGCGGTGGCGTCAGGGCATGAGCGGCCAGGGGTGGGCGCTCGCGTCCTGAACCTCGCACCAGAAGGGACGCGGCCTGCTGCGCCAGCCACGCGGCCTCGGCCTCGCCCGCGCACAGCACGCGCCCACCTGATGTGATGGTGTGCATGATGGCCTGCGCGGCGAAATTGAGTTGCTGAGCCAAGCGTTCGGACGATTGGTACAGCCAGTCTGCTGTCTCCAGCAAGGGATGCTGGAGCGCGGTCTGCTGAAAATGAGAATCCGGCATGGCGCGGATGATAAGTCAGGGTAGGGCAATGCTGAACAAGATCCCGCCGCGCATGGCGCGGACTTGTTCAGCATTGTCGTAGTCCGATGCGTATCAGAACGCTTCAAAGTCCGGAGGCGTCAAAGGCTGCCGGGATCCAGTGGATGTCGTCGCCATCGATCGCCACCACGTCGAACCGGCAGGGCGGCCACTCCCGCAGGTTCATCAGATAGTGCTGCGCGCCCCAGATGCAGGTGCGCTGCTTGCCGCGGCTGACCGTGGCCGCCGCGCCCCCGTGGTCCGAGCCTTTGCGTGTCCGGACTTCAACGAACACCAGCGTGCCGTCGCGGTCGCGCATGATCAGGTCGACCTCGGCGCCGCGCGCACTCGGTCCTCGTGCCACCCGATAATTGCGCTCTACCAGCGTCAGCCCCTGGCCCTGCAAATAGGCCAGTGCCCTGTCTTCTCCTTCATCTCCCCGGGATTTCGTCGTGACCTTCGATGCCAATATGCTGCTCCAGGCGGCTCAACAGGTGGCCGGCAGCCAGCAGTATCCCAAAGCTGCGCTCTACCTCGTGGCAACGCCGATCGGCAACCTGGCCGACATCAGCCTGCGTGCGGTGCATGTATTGGCCCTGGTCGACGTCGTGGCCTGCGAAGACACCCGGGTGAGCGGCCATCTGCTGCGCCACCTGGGGCTGGACAAGAAGCTGTTCGCCCTGCACCAGCACAACGAGGTGGGTGGGGCGCAAGGCGTGCTAAAGCTCCTGAGCGAGGGCCAGCGCGTGGCCTACATCAGCGACGCGGGCACGCCGGCCGTGTCCGACCCGGGCGCGCACCTGGTGCAGGCGGTGCAGGGGCAGGGCTACACCGTGGTGCCTCTGCCCGGCGCCAGCAGCGTGACCACGGCCATGAGCGTGGCCGGTGATGCTCAGGCCCAGGGCTTTCGCTTCGTGGGCTTCCTGCCGTCCAAAGGGGCGGCCCGCGTGAGCCTGCTGCGCGAGGTGCTCGGGCGCGATCACAGCATCGTGCTTTTCGAGGCGCCGCATCGCATCGAGGATCTGGCCGCCGAGTTGAGCGAGGTGCTGCCGCAGGGCCGGGTCACCGTGTGCCGCGAGCTGAGCAAGCAGTTCGAAAGCATCACGACCCTGGACATCGCCACGATGCCTGCCTGGCTCAAGGCAGACGCCAACCGCCAGCGCGGCGAGTTCGTGCTGGTGGTGCATGGCGTGCCCGATGCATCTGACAAACAGGCCCTGACGCCCGCCATGGACGCCATCTTGCAGGCCCTGGTGCAGCACCTGCCCGTCAAGCAGGCCGCCGGTCTGGTGGCCGATGCCGCAGGCCTGCCGCGCAAAGCCTTGTACGACATCGCCTTGACCTACCGACAAGCCGACCAGGGCAAAGACCCTTAACCGCAAGGTTGTGTAACGAATTCCGTAGTCCCGCGTCTACGGGGGATGCCAACCCTCGAACCTCGCACTTACCCTTAAATGAACATTTAACGACAGCCAAAGAATGAAGCTCAGCGGCCGCAACGAGCTGCACCCACCACTAGGAGAGCTTCCATGACTTCGTCTTCCATCCGTCGCCTGTGCGCGGCCATGGCCGTGACAGCCGCCGCTGTGGCCGCCGCCCCGGCTCACGCGCAATTGAGCTTGTCGAGCCTGCTGAGCCCCGCTTCCAAGACCAAGTACCCCATCGTGCTGGTCCATGGCTTCATCGGCTTCGACAACGTGCTGGGCATCCAGTACTTCTACCAAATCCCCAGTGCCCTGCGTGATGACGGCGCCACCGTCTACATCGCCTCGGTCAACCCTTCGCAGACCACCGAGTTCCGTGGCGAAGAGCTGATCCAGCAGATGAAGCAGTGGGCCGCGAAAGACGGCGTCAAGAAGTTCAACCTGATCGGCCACAGTCATGGCGGCCCCACCGTGCGCTATGCTGCCGGCACCGTGCCCTCTATGGTCGCCTCGGTGACCACGCTGGCGGGCACCAACTTCGGCTCGGTCGTTGCAGACGACATTGGCGCCAACACCACGCCTGGCGGCACCTTCGACAAGGCTGCCACGGCTGGCCTGCAACTCATCGGCTGGCTGACCGGCAACAAGACCTACAAGCAAGCCGACCTGCTGACCGCCCTCAAGGCCCTGAGCACGCAAGGTGCGGCAGAGTTCAACGCCAAGTTCCCCGTTGGTGCACCCACCACCACCTGCGGCAGTGGCCCTGAAGTGGCCAGCATCAGCGGCAACAGCATGCGCTGGTACTCGTTCTCGGGCACGGCGGTCAAGACCAACGCCTGGGACATCTCCGATGCCTTGCTGGCCTACACCGCCGATTACTTCAAGGGCGAAGCCAACGATGGCCTGGTGTCGCAGTGCTCCAGCCACTGGGGCAAGGTCGTCAAGGACAACTACCCCTGGAACCACCTGGACGAAATCAACCAGGTCCTGGGCGTGATCGGCAAGGACGCACCCGATCCCGTGGCCTTCTTCAAGCAGCACGCCAACCGCCTGAAGCTGGCCGGCGTCTGATCTGCATCGCGATCGCCCATCGCGCATGGAGCCGGCCGTTCCTGTTGAGGGCGTGCCGGCTCTCTTGTTTTGATTTTGTTATGCAGGCGTACAACCATCGTGGGAGAGCACTTTTCCCTGACACCGGGTATGCCCCGTGTCGTATTTAGCCCCCTGTTCAGATACTGCGCCCGTCTGTCAACCGTTAGACATTTTTCGCCCAAAACGACGGACGCTACCAAGGAGCGCAAGCATGCTGTTCAAGATGTCCCCCAAGGTCTGTTCCAAGGCCGCTCTGGCTACCGTGGCCTTGGCCACAGCCACCCTGATCGCCGCCCCCGCAGCCCAAGCCGGCACCACCGCCAAGACCAAGTACCCCATCGTGCTGGTTCACGGCTTCATCGGTTTTGACAACGTGCTGGGCATCCAGTACTTTTATCAAATCCCCAGCGCGCTGCGTGATGAAGGCGCCACCGTTTACATCGCCTCGGTCAACCCCTCGCAGACCACCGAGTTCCGTGGCGAGGAGCTGATCCAGCAGATGAAGCAGTGGGCCGCGAAAGACGGCGTTAAGAAGTTCAACCTGATCGGCCACAGCCACGGCGGCCCCACCGTGCGCTATGCCGCCGGCACCGTGCCCACGATGGTCGCTTCGGTCAGCACCGTGGCCGGCACCCACTTCGGCTCGGCCGTGGCAGATTCGATCCTGGCCAACACCACGCCTGATGGCACCTTCGACAAGGCCGCCACCGCCGGGCTGCAACTCATCGCCTGGCTGACCGGCAACAAGACCGCCAGCCAGGCCGACCTGCTGACCGCGCTCAACGCCTTGAGCACCACGGGCGCCGCCGCCTTCAACACCAAGTTCCCCGTTGGCGCCCCCACCACCACCTGCGGCAGCGGCCCGCTCACGGCCAAGATTGCCGGCAACAGCATGAACTGGTACTCCTTCTCCGGCACCTCGGTGAAGACCAATTCGCTGGACATCTCCGACGCTCTGCTGGCCTATACGGCCGACTACTTCAAGGGCACGGCCAACGATGGTCTCGTGTCGCAGTGCTCCAGCCACTGGGGCAAGGTCATCAAGGACAACTACCCCTGGAACCACCTGGATGAAATCAACCAGGTGCTGGGCGTGATCGGCAAGGGTGCACCCGATCCAGTGGCGTTCTACGTCCAGCACGCCAACCGTCTGAAATGGGCCCTCCTCTGATCGTCCCATCATGACCCCGAGGTTGGTCCGCCATGAGGGGGGTCGACCTTGGTTCATTCAAGGCCAAACCGGGTAGCAGTCCCGGGGTGGCATGACGCACGAAAGCGGGACAATCAGAGCCCGTATCAGTCCCAGAGTTCTTGGAGCAAAGATCAAGATGCGCGCGATGCAGATGCGTGGATGGATGGTGGCCGTTGGCGTGGTGGTCTTGCTGGGCGCCGGTGTGGCGATCTGGATGGGCCATCGTAGCGAGACCGGTGCGGATGCCGCTCATGGCGATGCGGCCCATGGTTCGGGCTGGAACATGATCAGCGCCGGTGGCGACACGCCCGCCGGCCAGCCCGCCGCGACGGCCAAGACCATGAGCCCCGAGCAAGTGCGCACGCGCCTTTTCAAGGACGGTTCCTTTGCCGGCACCGAGCCTGCCGGCGACTGGTGCGTGGCCGCAGGCAAGCTCAAAGCCTGCCCGGACCTGCGCAAGCGCTTCGAGTACTACATCCTGGGCCTGGGCGAAGTGCAGATCGGCGACATCCGCACCCTGGTGGCCGACGAGGCCCAGAAGGCCCAAGGCGAGGCCCTGGCCAAGGACATCATGGCCGTGTGGGACAAGTACTGGCAACTGCGCACCTATGCCTGGCGCAACAAGTTCGACCAGTCCGACCGCGCCACCTGGATGCCTGTCTTCGAAGAGCAGCACATGGTCCGCCGCCAGATCCTGGGCGACGACTGGGCCAAGGCCTTCTTCGACCAGGACGAGCAGAACTTCAAGCAGTACTACGCCCAGCTCGAATCCGGTCAGCCGCCACCGCCCGACCCCGGTGAGGCCGTGCCGCAGATGGCGCCCGGCAAGGACCCGGCTGCCGTGCGCGCCGAGCGTGTCGCTCGCTATGGCGAAGCCGCCGCCGATCGCCTCTCCAAGGCCGACGAGGAATGGGCCGACTGGGAGCGCCGCCTGGCCGGTGCCCGCACCGAGTGGAACCGTCTGCAGAGCGCAGCCAACCTGTCCGACGCCCAGCGCAAGCAGGAAATGCAGGCTTACATCAACAGCAACTTCAAGCCCGACGAGCACCTGCGCGTGCAGGCCCTTCTTCACCTATGAGGCATCTCTGACACGGTGGATACCCCTTGAGCAACCCTGTGGCGCGCCAAGCCATGCGGGCCGTGCCTACAATGGCCCCATGATCGCCGCCGACGCCACCATTGCCCGCCTCCAGACTGCCAGCGAACTCCTGCTCGCGCCCTACGGTCTGGACGAATCCACCCTGCTCAAGGCCCTCAAAGTCATCACCGAACACCGGGTCGATGACGCAGACCTGTACTTCCAGTACACCCGCAGCGAAGGCTGGAGCCTGGAAGAGAGCATCGTCAAATCGGGCAGCTTCAGCATCGACCAGGGTGTGGGCGTGCGCGCCATCTCCGGCGAGAAAACCGCATTCGCCTACTCCGACGACATCTCCGAAGCCGCTTTGCTGGACGCCGCCCGCACGGTGCGCACCATCGCCGCGGCCGGCCAGAGCCGCCGCGTGAAGGTGGGCGAGCACCGCGTCGCGCCCAGCCGCAGCCTCTACCCGGCCTTCGACCCCATCGCCTCGCTCGACAGCGCCGCCAAAGTCGCCCTGCTCGAAGACGTCGAGCGCCGCGCTCGCGCCAAGGACCCGCGTGTCGTGCAGGTCATGGCAGGTCTTGGCTGCGAATATGACGTCGTGCTCGTGGCCCGAGCCGACGGCACCCTGGCCGCCGACGTGCGCCCGCTGATCCGCCTGTCGCTGACCGTGATCGCCGAGCAGGCCGGTCGCCGCGAGGTGGGCTCGGCAGGAGGCGGTGGCCGCTACGACCTGTCCTATTTCACCCCGGCCGTGACCGACCAGTATGTCGACCAGGCCGTGCACGCCGCCCTGATCAACCTGGAAAGCCGCCCTGCGCCTGCTGGCGAGATGACCGTGGTGCTGGGCAATGGCTGGCCCGGCATCCTGCTGCACGAAGCCGTGGGACATGGTCTGGAAGGCGATTTCAACCGCAAGGGCTCCAGCGTTTTCTCCGGCCGTGTCGGTCAGCGCGTGGCCGCCAAGGGCGTCACTGTGCTGGACGACGGCACCATACCTGACCGCCGCGGCTCGCTCAACATCGACGACGAAGGCTGCGCCACCCAGCGCACCGTGCTGATCGAAGACGGCATCCTCAAGGGCTATATGCAGGACGCCACCAACGCCCGCCTGATGAAGACGGCGCAGACCGGCAACGGCCGCCGCGAAAGCTACGCCCACCTGCCCATGCCCCGCATGACCAACACCTACATGCTGGCTGGCGACAAGGATCCGCAGGAAATCGTCGCCTCCATCGACCGGGGTCTCTACGCCGTCAACTTCGGCGGCGGCCAGGTCGACATCACCTCCGGCAAGTTCGTGTTCTCGGCCAGCGAGGCCTACTGGGTGGAAAACGGCAAGATCCAGTACCCCGTCAAGGGCGCTACCCTGATCGGCAACGGCCCCGAGGCCATGACCCGCGTGAGCATGATCGGCAACGACCTCAAGCTCGACACCGGCGTGGGCACCTGCGGCAAGGAAGGCCAGAGCGTGCCCGTGGGCGTGGGCCAGCCGACGCTGCGCATTGATGGCTTGACCGTCGGCGGCACTGCCTGACCTCGATATTTTTCTCGCAGGGTGTTGACCCAGGCACAAAAACTCGCGCATAATGCGAGGCTTCGCTGCTTGAAGCGACTGCCCCGGCCCGCTCACCTTCTTCGAGCGGGGTTCTTCTGAGGTGGTGGCTTAAAGCAGATCCGCCCGTTCTACGGGCCCAAGACTGACCGTTCGTTGTTGTGCAGTTGCCTCATTGGGAGGTGCCGCAGCCGATCGGGCCAAGTTGGGGTAACCATGATCCAAATGCAATCGCGACTTGACGTCGCTGACAACACTGGTGCTAAGAGCGTCATGTGCATCAAGGTGCTCGGTGGCTCTAAGCGTCGTTACGCCGGTATCGGCGACATCATCAAGGTGAGCATCAAAGAAGCTGCACCTCGTGGCCGCGTCAAGAAGGGCGAGGTTTACAGCGCTGTGGTCGTTCGCACCGCCAAGGGTGTTCGTCGTCAAGACGGCTCCCTGGTGAAGTTCGATGGCAATGCCGCCGTGCTGCTGAACGCCAAGCTCGAGCCCATCGGCACACGTATCTTTGGCCCCGTGACGCGTGAACTGCGTAACGAGCGCTTCATGAAGATCGTTTCGCTGGCTCCCGAGGTTCTGTAACCCCTCGGCCCAGCGTCAAGGCTCAGCAAAGGAACAGCTCATGAACAAGCTCAAGACAGGCGACCAGGTCATCGTTCTGACCGGTCGCGACAAAGGCAAGCGCGGCACCGTGTCCGCCCGTGTCGATGCCGATCACCTGCTGGTTGATGGCGTGAACGTTGCCAAGAAGCACGTGCGTCCCAACCCGATGAAGGGCACCACCGGCGGCATCGTCGACAAGACCATGCCCATCCACCAGTCCAACGTGGCCATTTTCAACCCTGCTTCCGGCAAGGCTGACCGCGTCGGTATCAAGCTCCTGGCTGACGGCAAGAAAGTGCGCGTCTTCAAGTCCAGCGGCGAAGAAATCAAGGCTTGAGGAGGTCACACATGTCTCAACAACAAGCTCGCCTGCAGCAGATCTACCGCGAAAAGATCGTGCCCGAACTGATGACGAAGTTCGGTTACAAGTCGATCATGGAAGTCCCGCGCCTGACCAAGATCACCCTGAACATGGGTGTCTCGGAAGCTGTCTCGGACAAGAAGGTCATGGAACACGCCGTCGGCGACCTGACCAAGATCGCCGGCCAGAAGCCCGTGATCACCATGTCCAAGAAGGCCATCGCCGGTTTCAAGATCCGCGAAAACATGCCCATCGGCTGCATGGTCACCCTGCGTGGCGTCACCATGTTCGAATTCCTGGACCGCTTCGTCACCATCTCGCTGCCTCGCGTTCGTGACTTCCGCGGTATCTCTGGTCGTTCTTTCGACGGTCGCGGCAACTACAACGTCGGCGTCAAGGAACAGATCATCTTCCCGGAAATCGAGTACGACAAGATCGACGCCATCCGTGGTCTGAACATCAGCATCACAACGACGGCCAAGACCGACGAAGAAGCCAAGGCTCTCCTGGCTGCTTTCAAGTTCCCGTTCAAGAACTGAGGTACATCGTGGCAAAAGTATCCCTGAAGCAACGCGAAGAAAAGCGCGAAAAGCTGGTTGCCAAGTACGCCAAGAAGTACGCCGAACTCAAGGCCATCATCGATGACGCCAAGAAGTCGGAAGAAGAGCGTTACGCTGCCCGTCTTGAGCTGCAAAAGCTGCCCCGCAACGCCAACCCGACGCGTCTGCGCGCTCGCTGCAACCTGACCGGTCGTCCCCGTGGCACCTTCCGTCAGTTCGGCCTGGGCCGTACCAAGATCCGTGAATTGGCATTCGCCGGCGACATCCCCGGTGTCACCAAGGCGAGCTGGTAATCCCAGCAGGGCACGAACAGGAGTTATCCCATGAGCATGAGTGATCCCATCGCCGACATGCTGACACGCATCCGCAACGCTCAAATGGTCAACAAGACCAACGTTGCACTGCCGTCGTCCAAGCTGAAGGTCGCGATTGCCCAAGTCCTGAAGGACGAAGGCTACATCGACGGTTACGCCGTCACCGGTGAGGCTGCCAAGCCCACGCTGGAAATCGCATTGAAGTACTACGCAGGTCGCCCGGTCATCGAGCGCATCGAGCGTGTGTCCCGTCCTGGTCTGCGCATCTACAAGGGCCGTCACGACATCCCTCAGGTCATGAATGGCCTGGGCGTTGCCATCGTGACCACCCCCAAGGGCGTGATGACCGATCGCAAGGCCCGCGCTGCCGGTATCGGTGGCGAGGTGCTCTGCTACGTCGCCTAATCGAGGAGCAATCGCAATGTCCCGCGTTGGAAAAATGCCGATCGCCGTCCCTCAAGGTGTGGACGTGAAGATCTCTGCCGAAGCTGTGACCGTCAAGGGCAGCCTGGGCACCCTGAGCCTGCCGGTCAACGGCCTGGTGACTGTCGCTCAAGACGGCGCCACGCTGAAGATCGCGCCGGTGAACGATACCGCTGAAGCCAATGCCATGTCCGGCACCTTCCGCGCTCTGCTCAACAACACCGTCAACGGTGTGAGCAAGGGCTTCGAGAAGAAGCTGACCCTGGTTGGTGTGGGTTTCCGTGCCCAGGCCCAAGGTCAGAAGCTGAACCTGCAGATCGGTTTCTCTCACCCCGTCGTGAAGGAAATGCCCGCTGGCGTGAAGGTCGAGACACCGTCTCAGACTGAAATCGTGATCAAGGGCATGGACCGTCAAGTGGTTGGTCAGCTCGCAGCTGAAGTGCGTGCCTTCCGTCCCCCTGAGCCTTACAAGGGCAAGGGCATCCGCTACGTCGACGAGCGCGTGGTCTTGAAAGAGACCAAGAAGAAGTAAGGAGCTGATTCATCATGGCAACAAGCAAGAAGGAACAGCGCCTGCGCCGTGCACGTCAAACCCGTGCCCGTATCGCTCTGCAAGGCGCCGTGCGTCTGACGGTCACCCGTTCGAACCTGCACATCTACGCCAGCGTGATTTCTGGCGACGGCACCAAGGTTCTGGCCACCGCCTCGACCGCCGAGAAGGAAGTCCGCGACCAGCTGCAAAAAGCTGGTGGCAACGTGGCTGCCGCCTCGCTGATCGGCAAGCGTATCGCCGAGAAGGCCAAGGCTGCTGGCGTCGAGAAGGTCGCTTTCGACCGCGCTGGTTACCAGTATCACGGTCGTATCAAGGCCTTGGCTGAAGCCGCGCGTGAAGCCGGCCTGCAGTTCTAAGTCTGCAACCGGAAGGAATTTCAAATGGCTAAGTTTCAACCCAAGGTAGCAGACGAAGGTCGCGACGACGGTCTGCGCGAAAAAATGATCCAGGTGAACCGCGTGACCAAGGTGGTCAAGGGCGGCCGGATCATGGGTTTCGCAGCTCTGACCGTGGTTGGTGACGGCGATGGCCGCATCGGCATGGGCAAGGGCAAGGCACGTGAAGTGCCCCTGGCCGTGCAAAAGGCCATGGACCAGGCACGTCGCAACATGCTGAAGGTGTCCCTGAAGAACGGGACCGTTCACCACAACGTGACCGGTGAGCACGGCGCTGCCAAGGTGCTGCTGGCTCCCGCTCCGGCTGGTACCGGCATCATTGCCGGCGGCCCCATGCGCGCTGTGTTCGAAGTGATGGGCATCACGGACATCGTGGCCAAGAGCCTCGGTTCGTCCAACCCCTACAACATGGTTCGCGCCACGTTCGACGCCCTGAACAAGGCGACGACCCCGTCTGAAGTCGCAGCCAAGCGCGGTCTGACGGTTGAACAGCTGTTCAACTGATCGCTGGAGATTGAGCATGAGCGAGAAGAAAACCCTCACCGTCAAGCTGGTTCGCAGCCCCATCGGCACCAAGGCCGATCACCGCGCCACCGTGCGTGGTCTGGGCCTGCGCCGCATGAACGGCACCCGCGTCCTGGAAGACACGCCCGCTGTGCGCGGCATGATCAACAAGGTCCGCTACATGGTCGAAGTGGTGTAAGCCGCTTCAGATTTGGGAATACACCATGGAACTCAATAGCATCAAGCCTGCATCGGGCGCCAAGCACGCCAAGCGCCGTGTCGGTCGTGGCATCGGCTCGGGCCTGGGCAAGACCGCCGGTCGCGGTCACAAGGGTCAGAAGTCGCGTTCTGGCGGCTACCACAAGGTCGGTTTTGAAGGCGGTCAAATGCCGCTGCAACGCCGTCTGCCCAAGCGCGGTTTCAAGTCGCAGACGCTGAAGTACAACGCCGAGATCACCCTGGGTGAACTGCAGGCATTGGGCGCAGCCGAAGTCGACGTGCTGGCTCTGAAGGCTGCCGGTCTGGTTCCCCAGCTGGCCAAGGTCGTCAAGGTCATCAAGTCCGGCGAGCTGACTGCCAAGGTCGTGCTCAAGGGCATCGGTGCCACGGCTGGCGCCAAGGCCGCCATCGAAGCTGCTGGCGGTTCGCTGGCTGAATAAGCGCAACGTCAACTGAAACGGACTCAAGCGTGGCAACCTCTCCCACTCAACTGGCTCAAAGCGGCAAGTTTGGCGACCTGCAACGTCGTCTGACTTTCCTGCTGTTGGCGCTGGTCGTCTACCGCATCGGCGCACACGTGCCGGTGCCCGGTATCGACCCGTCGCAGCTGCAGCAGTTGTTCAAGGGTCAGCAGGGCGGCATCCTGAGTCTGTTCAACATGTTCTCGGGCGGCGCGCTCTCGCGCTTCACCGTGTTCGCGCTGGGCATCATGCCCTACATCTCGTCGTCCATCATCATGCAGATGATGGGCTACGTGATCCCCCATCTTGAGCAGCTCAAGAAGGAGGGTGAAGCTGGTCGCCGCAAGACGACGCAGTACACCCGCTACGCTACGGTTGGCTTGGCGCTGTTCCAGTCCTTCGGCATCGCCGTGGCCCTGGAAGGCACGGCCGGTCTGGTGATCCACCCCGGCTTCGGTTTCCGCATGACCACCGTGATCAGCCTGACCGCTGGCACGATGTTCCTGATGTGGCTGGGTGAGCAGATCACCGAGCGTGGCCTGGGCAACGGCATCTCGATCCTGATTTTCGGCGGTATCGCTGCGGGCCTGCCCAATGCCATGGGTGGTCTGTTCGAGTTGATCCGCACCGGTGCCATGAGCATCCCGGCAGCCATCTTCATCGTGTTCCTGGTGGTGGCCGTCACGTATTTCGTGGTGTTTGTCGAACGTGGCCAGCGCAAGATCCTGGTCAATTACGCCAAGCGCCAGGTTGGCAACCGTGTCTACGGTGGTCAATCGTCGCACCTGCCTTTGAAGATCAACATGGCGGGTGTGATCCCCCCGATCTTCGCCTCGTCGATCATCCTCTTGCCGACGACGGCCGTGGGTTGGTTCGCCACGGGCGACAGCATGCGCTGGCTCAAGGACATCGCCAGCATGTTGTCCCCCGGTCAACCGATCTATGTGATCCTGTATTCCATTGCCATCGTCTTCTTCTGCTTCTTCTACACGGCCCTGGTGTTCAACAGCCGTGAAACGGCAGACAACCTGAAGAAGAGCGGTGCATTCATTCCTGGCATCCGCCCGGGTGACCAGACGGCGCGCTACATCGACAAGATTCTCGCCCGTCTGACCCTGGCTGGTGCGGTGTACATCACGGCCGTGTGCCTGCTGCCCGAGTTCCTCGTGCTCAAGTACAACGTGCCTTTCTATTTCGGTGGGACGTCCCTGCTGATCATCGTGGTCGTCACGATGGACTTCTGGGCGCAGGTTCAGTCCTATGTCATGTCTCAGCAGTATGACTCTCTGCTGAAGAAGGCGAATTTCAAAACGAGCTGAAAACGCGTCGGGAGACCGACGCACACGAAAAATGGCGAAAGATGACGTCATACAGATGCAAGGCGAGATTCTTGAGAACCTCCCCAACGCTACTTTTCGTGTGAAGCTTGAAAACGGGCATGTGGTCCTCGGTCACATCTCGGGCAAAATGCGCATGCACTACATTCGCATCCTGCCTGGTGACAAAGTGACGGTGGAACTCACGCCTTACGATTTGAGTCGTGCTCGCATCGTGTTCCGGGCGAAGTGAGCTGAAGTTTAGTTGACCCCGGAAACGTGGGCGAATTTCCGTTGTGTAGGCAACGGTTCAGGAGAAGACCATGAAAGTCTCGGCATCCGTCAAGGTTATGTGCCGCAATTGCAAAATCATCCGCCGCAAGGGCGTGGTTCGCGTGATCTGCACCGACCCCCGTCACAAGCAGCGTCAAGGCTGATCGCCTGACCTGGCGACGACACACGCGTTCAGAGGACAGTTATGGCACGTATTGCTGGCATCAACATTCCGCCGCACAAGCATACCGAAATCGGTCTGACTTCGATCTACGGCATTGGTCGCACCACCGCGCAGAAAATCTGCACGGCGGCAGGCATCGCTTTCAACAAGAAAGTGAAAGACCTGACCGACAGCGACCTGGAAAAAATTCGTGAGGAAGTGGGTAGGCTCACCATTGAAGGTGACCTGCGTCGCGAACTCTCGATGAACATCAAGCGACTGATGGACCTGGGCTGCTACCGCGGCTTCCGTCATCGCCGTGGCCTGCCACTGCGCGGCCAACGCACTCGCACGAATGCGCGTACCCGCAAGGGTCCTCGCAAGGCGATCGCTGGCAAGAAGTGATCTGGGCTATTTGCTGAGTTCAAGAGAAAGACATCATGGCTAAAGCACCTGCGAACAGCGCTGCCCGTCGTGTGAGCAAGAAGGTCCGCAAGAACATTGCGGACGGCATCGCCCACGTGCACGCCTCGTTCAACAACACCATCATCACCATCACCGACCGTCAGGGCAATGCACTGTCCTGGGCTTCGTCGGGTGGTCAAGGTTTCAAGGGCTCGCGTAAGTCCACGCCGTTCGCTGCCCAGGTGGCTGCTGAAGTGGCCGGTCGCGCTGCTCAAGAACAAGGCATCAAGAACCTGGACGTCGAGATCAAGGGCCCCGGCCCTGGTCGTGAGTCGTCGGTGCGCGCCCTGGCTTCGCTGGGTATCCGCATCAACTCGATCTCCGATGTGACGCCTGTGCCTCACAACGGTTGCCGTCCTCAGAAGCGTCGTCGCATCTGATTGATCGATCGGTCTGACCGGGTCTCCGGGCACGGTCAAAAACCAACCTCGCCCACCTTGGCAGCAGGGTGAGCGAGGTTTGCGCGTTGTGCGATCTTGACAAGACCTCTTGAAGTACTGTACAGACGCACGCGCAACTTGCTATAATCGCAAGTTCTCTGCGGTGGAGAGCCATTTTGCTGGCGTTTTCCCTGCCTGATGTTGCTTGAAGACGAGAAGAAGACGTCTTTCGGCGAGACGGGGCGGGACGGAAGCTTGGGCAAGAGGGTGATGCCACCTGATTTGAAGCCCACCGTCTGTGCAATTGTGATTCGCCAGACTCGCGTCGGTCAACCGCTTTGTGCGGTATCGGCGTCAGACAAACGATAAGGACACGAAAAGTGGCACGTTACCTCGGACCCAAGGCCAAACTGGCCCGCCGCGAAGGCACCGACCTGTTCCTCAAGAGCGCCCGTCGCCCCATCAGCGACAAGGCCAAGTTCGACACCAAGCCCGGTCAACACGGTCGCACCTCTGGTTCGCGTACCTCTGACTTCGGCCTGCAACTGCGCGAAAAGCAGAAGGTCAAACGCATGTATGGCGTGCTGGAGAAGCAATTCCGCCGCTACTTCGCCGAAGCCGAGCGCCGCAAGGGCAACACTGGTTCGAATCTGCTGTCCCTGCTGGAATCCCGCCTGGACAACGTCGTCTACCGCATGGGCTTTGCCTCGACCCGCGCCGAAGCCCGTCAGCTGGTGGGCCACAAGGGTGTCGTGGTGAATGGCCAAGTCGTGAACATCCCGTCCTACCTGGTCAAGACCGGTGACGTGGTGGCCGTGCGCGAAAAGGCCAAGAAGCAGGTTCGCGTGCAGGAAGCGTACAAGCTGGCTGAGTCTATCGGCCTGCCGGGCTGGGTTCAGGTTGACGGCACCAAGCTGGAAGGCGTCTTCAAGAAGGCCCCGGACCGTGACGAGTTCGGCTCCGACATCAACGAATCGCTGATCGTCGAACTGTATTCGCGTTGATGCGCCGTCTGGCTGCGCTTCACGACCGCGCTGGTCGTGTCGCGTGGCCATGTGCGTTTTTCTTCGTGTTGTGTTCTTTGTAATTTTCAGGGCCGGAGCAACCGCTCCGGTTGGTCCAGCAGCCTTATCGGTGTAACGAGCCGAGGGTATTGACAGGAAGACCTCATGCAAACCAATTTGCTGAAACCCAAAGCCATCCAGGTGGAACCGCTTGGCGGTCATCGCGCCAAGGTCACGCTCGAGCCGTTCGAGCGTGGTTATGGCCACACTCTGGGCAACGCGCTGCGTCGCGTGCTGCTGTCGTCGATGGTCGGTTTCGCGCCAACGGAAGTCACCATCGCCGGCGTGCTGCACGAGTACTCGGCCATCGATGGCGTGCAGGAAGACGTGGTTCACATCATGCTGAACCTCAAGGGCGTGGTGTTCCGTCTGCACAACCGCGACGAAGTCACCCTGGTCCTGCGCAAGGACGGCGAAGGTCCTGTGACCGCCGCCGACATCCAGACTCCCCATGACGTCGAAATCGTCAACCCTGGCCACGTGATCGCCCACTTGTCGCAAGGCGGCAAGCTGGACATGCAGATCAAGGTGGAGAAGGGCCGTGGCTATGTGCCGGGCAACATCCGTCGCTATGGCGAAGAGTCGAGCAAGGCCATTGGCCGCATCGTGCTGGACGCTTCGTTCTCGCCGGTGCGCCGCGTGAGCTACACGGTCGAAAGCGCCCGTGTGGAGCAACGTACCGATCTGGACAAGCTGGTCATGGAAATCGAAACCAACGGCGCCATCTCGCCTGAGGAAGCGATCCGTGCCTCGGCCAAGATCCTGGTGGAACAACTGGCTGTGTTCGCGCAGCTGGAAGGCTCTGAGATCGCTGCGTTCGACGCACCTGCCAAGTCGGCCCAGAACTTCGACCCGATCTTGCTGCGTCCCGTGGACGAGCTCGAACTCACGGTGCGTTCGGCCAACTGCCTCAAGGCCGAGAACATCTACTACATTGGCGACCTCATCCAGCGTACCGAGACCGAGCTGCTCAAGACCCCGAACCTGGGTCGCAAGTCGCTCAACGAAATCAAGGAAGTGCTGGCTTCCCGTGGTCTGGCCCTAGGTTCGCGCCTGGAAGCCTGGCCGCCCCAAGGCCTCGACAAGCGTTGATTTTTTGAAAGTGCGTGGTTCGCAAAAGAACCACGCGGTGCACCCGGCGGTACCTTGATCCGGCCGTCGGTTTTATAAGGAAAGGAAAGCACCATGCGTCACGGAAATGGACTCCGTAAACTCAACCGTACTTCGTCTCACCGCGCTGCCATGTTCCGCAACATGGCCAATTCGCTGATCGAGCACGAAGCCATCAAGACCACCGTGCCCAAGGCCAAGGAACTGCGTCGCATCGTCGAGCCGCTGATCACCCTGGCCAAGGAGCCGACCGTTGCCAACAAGCGTCTGGCCTTCGACCGCCTGCGCAACCGCGACAACGTGGTCAAGCTGTTCAACGTGCTGGGCCCCCGCTTTGCCAAGCGTCCTGGTGGCTACACCCGCATCCTGAAGATGGGCTTCCGCGTTGGCGACAATGCACCCATGGCTTACATGGAGCTGGTGGAGCGCACCGAAGAGGCTGCCGCGCCTGAAGCGGCTCCTGAATAAATCAGCCGATGACACCCAGCCCTGGCGCATGGCGCTTGGCTGGTGCCAGACCAAACCCGCACGTGCAAGCGCTGCGGGTTTTCTTTTTTCATCAGGCTGTCGCACGAGCCTGGAACTGTGCCATAATAGCTGTCTCTGTCGCGGGGTGGAGCAGTCTGGTAGCTCGTTGGGCTCATAACCCAAAGGTCGTTGGTTCAAATCCAGCCCCCGCAACCAAGTTCATGATGAATGAGCCTGTCGACAACGATGGGCTTTTTTATTCTCCGGTGATCCTTCAGAAAGATCGTCTAACAGCCGGAAAGCCCCATTTGGCGCGGGGTGGAGCAGTCTGGTAGCTCGTCGGGCTCATAACCCGAAGGTCGTTGGTTCAAATCCGGCCCCCGCAACCAAGCAAAGGAAAAGGCCCTCCATGCGAGGGCCTCTTTCGTTTGTGGCCCATCTATTTACTGATCAATAACAGGTGTCGCACATGGCTTTTAGCCTTGTACGCTGTGCTGGAGGCGGTGCACAAGACGACTGCCGGGCTGGAGCACGTTGTGCACGCCATGTGGGCCTAAGCCAAGACCGATACCACCAATGCTCAGATGACCGAATTCAAATGAGGGTGATCCATGTCAGATCACTGCCACGGTGTGGAAGGCTTGCGTGTAGGGGGGGTAAACCAACGTGATGATACGGATTGCATACGAAAGGAGGGGGAGAGGCGTCATCGCAACGACATGAGTTGCGTGATTTCATGGACTCCGTGTAGAGAGCTCAATGGCTACTGAAGCTCCCAACGTTGGGTGCCTACTGTTTATTGATTTCCGCGCTTTGGGACTTTGTGCTCGGTATGTTCGCGCCAGTCAGGTTTCCCTCTTGCGCTATATCTTCAATTCCCAATCTTTGCTTGGAATGGCAGTCATGGTGTTTGGCTTGTGTCTTTGGTCGTCATCATGAGTGCACTCCAGGTGTTCGAGGCGGCTTTACTGCGCCCGGTGATCGTTCTGACTGCTCTATCGGCGCTGCTTTCCCGAAAAATGGGCTGCACTGGTCAAACAGATTCGCTCGGACTCAAGTCCGACTGCCTTCTGGTAACTGGAAGAACATGAAATGTAGTTGCTGACGTCTTTCCAAACTGATGGAGCTTCAAATGACTGCACAGCACAATCGTACGCACCGCGCCATCGCCTTCGCCTTGTTGCAAGGGACTCTCGCTGCCTCAGCAGCGATGGCAAGTGTGACGCTTTCCCCCTTGCCAGACCGTGCCCTCCTACCGCAGTCAAACAATTCGGGCGTAAAAACCTTCTACGTTCAAGCGGCCACCAGTGACGGCCATCCCTTGTCGATCTTTACCACAACGGGCGCATGCATGCAGAGCACGCCGCCGGGCTCTGCCAGCCAGTCGGCAACGATCGGTACACAGTCTCCAAGTACTTACGTTGACTACTACGAACCGATCACACTTCTGAGCCCGGGATCTTGCGCCATCTCCGTGTACGACACGGTCACCCACACCCAGGTCGCGAGTGGCAGGTTCAACATTGTCTATCGCCCGCTTTCACTGACCGATCAAATCCAGGTGCCTATCGGCGTCGACTCCAAAGGGAAGACGATCTACGCACAGGTGCTACGACTGCCCGCTCCCGGTGATCCCGAATCCATGCCCCTCGTGAGCGCCGGCGGTGGCGTTTCAGCCGTCAGCACGACGCTGGCAACCAGGTTTCGTTCGTCGTCTTGCTCAAATTGGTATTCTCCGACGCTACCCGCGAACGGTGACCTCATTTCGACGCTGCAAGTTCCGAACTACCCGCTGACGCCGCCTAGTCAGCCTCCCAGTCAGTTTACGGATCCCACCTACGATTTCCCTTTCTCATTTGCCAAATTCACCGAGTTGAGCTCCTACAACAGTGGGGCAGCGGGTGGTGGCGTGCAAGTCGGCAACGGTGGAACCGATGTGCAACCGCTTGGTGCTTTGACATCGATCATCAGCAGCGGCGGGAGTGCGAAGCTGAATCCGCTCAGCGCTGGTGTCGCCCCATTCTGGCAAACCAACGTGCTGGCGAACTCCCTTCCTAAATGGGCCAACAACACGGCCACCGCCACTTACGCTTGCGAGGATGTCACCTACATCTGCGATACATCGAGCAAGTCCTGCTCGGTTCAGTTGGCCTCGGAACTTGCCATCCAGGGCACACTGAGCGGACTGAGAATTCAAGCTGGTGATACTGCGCTAGCTGCAGTGCGCATTGGCATTTACGACGATTGGGTGGGGAACAGCTTGTATTCCGCCCGCAATCAATTTCAGCCGTCATTGCCTGCTGGTGTGCCCACCGATCTGCCCTTGCCGCAGTTTACGAACCCTAGCCCGCTGCCCCGACCTTATACCTATCCCCTGCAACAAAATGCCGTTGGCGACCAGATCCTGACGGACATGGCGATCGTTGCCTACCGTGGTCCGCAAGATGCGCAGGGCAATTGGCACTACTCGGCGCCTACTTACTGTGTATTTGGAGGTGGAGGCACGGGCAATGGAGGCTGGCCGGGCCGCAGAGCCGTCAACTTCAGCAACGGGATTGCCGACCCCAACGGGGGCAATGATTGCGAAGTGCTTTGGACCAGTGGCGCAGGAAATTTTGCCGGCCTCTCCAGAAGCCTCACCCTGCCATTCACGCTCAGGCCGCAGGAGACTGTCCACGTGCGCTATACCTATGTGGCCTACGCGAACGGCGCCGGGCAAGCGTACGACATGAAGCGCACGGATAGCAACTATCCCTTGCTTTCGGGTCAAGTCGGACTAGGAGCCGGATTCCTTCCTGGGTGGGCTGTGCCGAGTACGGGTTCGAACCCGCCACTGGCCTACGTTGGCGACGGACGACTCCCTGCGGCAGTGGAGATGCTGACCAATGCCAGCGGCATGCCCGTCACCTCGGTCAGCCTCGCCTTCACTCCGCCGGCGGGACACACTGTTGTCATGCTTGCGCCGAGTCGGACCTATAACACTGGGGCCGCCCCAACGTCGATCTCATTGCAGGGATCGGTGGTGACGGCAACATGGGATCCTACAAACCCGCTGCAACCTGGAACTTCGTTCACATTCGAAATCACGACCGATGACGGAGAGAGCTTTGTACCCATTGGCACAAGCTCCACTTGGACACTCACGAGCGGCGGTAGCCAGCCCATGCCTACTACAGCCGTGACTTCTTCGACCCAGACATCATCAGACGCTGATACACCGACCCTGCCCCAATGGGCAGCAATTCTGTTGGGCGGCAGCTTGCTTTGGGTGAGTACCTGGAGGCCAAGGCGCGGGCACGGCGGTCTGCAGTGACATACATGGCGTTTGTTGTACTGATCCACCTTTCACGCCAGCGTGATGTAGGTCTCTGGCTGTCTTTGGCATTGCTCTAACCCAGGTGCGTCGCGCGTCGCTTGTCTTGAAGGAACGGACTGTCAAGTTTGGCTGGGGTCGATCACCTGTCGCTAAGATATGCGCCGCCGTTGGTTCGTACCTCCGGCCCGGCTTGTCCGTCGTAGCGTCGGGAAACGGATTGCCTGGCTCAAGGCCTCCACCATGCGTGATCTCGCGCCTGTACAAGCCTTTGAGAGAGCCCCATTTGGCGCGGGGTGGAGCAGTCTGGTAGCTCGGCGGGCTCATAACCCGAAGGTCGTTGGTTCAAATCCGGCCCCCTGCAATCACTATCAAAAAGGCCCTAGCAATCGCGGAGGGCCTTTTTTCGTTTGTGGCCCATCTATGGCCCGCCAATGGCCCACGCGTGGCCCACAAGTTCCGACGTGCCGAGTCCTAAGCTGCAGCGGGTGGCTTGACCATGCGCGCAGGCTCGCGCATCAGCACAAACTCTTCTGCCACGGTCGGATGCAGGGCCATCGTGCGATCGAAGTCTGCTTTGGTGGCCCCGGCGGTCAACGCCACTGTCAGTGCCTGGACGATTTCGGGCGCATCCGTTCCCATCATGTGCACGGCAAGCACGCGGTCACATGCGGCGTCCACCAGCAACTTCATTTGGGTGCGCTCATGGCCGCCGACGAAGGCCTGCTTCATGGTTCGGAAATCGGTTTCAAACACCTTCAGCACGTGACCGGCGGCCAGTGCATCGGATTCCGTTGGACCCACGCTGGCCATTGGCGGCACCATGAACACGGCGCTGGGCACCAGGCCAAGATCGACCGTTCGAGGCGTGGCGCCGAACAAGGTATCGGCCAGGGCTCTTCCCTCAGCAATGGCCACTGGGGTCAAATTTTTTCGGTTGGTGACGTCGCCAATCGCATACACCCCGGGTAGGGCGGTCTGCCATCGATCGTCCACGGGCACCGCGCCATGGGCGTCGACTGCCACGCCCAATCCCGAGGTGTTGGGGCGTCTGCCAGTGGCATTCAACACCCAGGGGAACTCCAACTCACGCGTATCGGCCAACACCAGGCGCAGGCCATTGGCCGTTTGCTGCACACGCTGTGGAACCAGCCCTGGACACAGGTTCACGCCAGCACGCTGCAATGCAGCGGACGCCGCGTCGCGCAGCATGTCGTCGAAACCCCGCAGCGGTGCACGGTCGCGAAAGAACATGGTTGTGGCGACCCCCAAACGCGACAACATGCTGGCAAACTCCACCGCAATGTAGCCGCCTCCGATGATGGCTGCACGCTCTGGCAGAGTCTGCAGATCCAGCAGACCATCACTTGTTGCGCAATGCTCGATACCGGGCAAGCTGTCGGTCACAGGTGCGGCGCCAGTGGCAATGAGCACGTGCCGGGCCGTGAGGCGCCGGTTACCGACCACTACTGTTTTCGGCCCTTCCAGACACCCCCAGCCTTCCACGAGGGTCACACCAGAGGCCTGCAGCAGATCGCGGTAAAGCGCTTCAAGTCGGGCTGCCTCTGCGGCCTTGGCCGCAGCCCACTGCGCCATGTTGAAGCTCGGCGCTGCAAAGGTCCACCCAAAGCCGCGGGCTTCGGCCAATGCGTCGCCAAACTGCGCGGCGTACATCAATTGCTTTTTGGGCACGCAGCCACGAAGTACGCATGTACCGCCAACACGGTGACTCTCGACGATGGCAACTTTCGCCCCGTGCAGGGCAGCACGACGCGAAGCCGCCATGCCACCGGAACCTGCTCCAAGGGTGATCAGGTCGTAACTCTCCGTCATGAGCATGGCTCCTTGCAGCGATCCATTGGCGCCTTGATCAATCGCCCTGCGCCACAAACCCCGCGCTCAGATGCGACAAATCACAAAAGGGTTTGTTCTTCGACTGGCCACATCGACAAAGCTTGGTTTCGGTGGTCCGCGCAACCGTGCGTCCTGTCCCTGCGCAGATTTCCAGATTGCCCTGGATACGCAACGGCCCATTACGCAAGGGCGTCACATGCAAGGCACCATCCCGAACAGCCAGTGGTTCCACATCGCCACTGCTGGGTTCACCAGTGGCCAAGAAAGCCGCCGACACGTGCGAGCCATCGCACCAAGGCTTGTTCCCGGACTGACCACATCGGCAAAGGGTGGCACGGTAGCCATCATCTTTACCCGCGATCTTCAGTTCAGCGTGCACCGCATAGGGACCGTTCTCACGAATACGCATCTGATTGACGGCGGGTGCGCTTTCTTCAGCGCCACCATCGTGTCTTTGGTAGCGTATGGCCCCTGAAGGGCAAGTGAGCGCCACACCCACCAATGCTTCGGCCGAGACGGAGTCTGGATGGATCCACTCCCCCGGGGTGTTGGCCTTGAAGACGCTGGGTGCGTCCAGCACACAGTGGCGTGAATGGATGCAGCGTCGCCCTTCAAAGTGCACGCTCAGGTCGCGGCCCCGGGCCACTTCCACTTTGGATTCGGTTTGTACAGAGGCCGTCTGCACGACCGGCGCAACAACAACCGGCAGTACAGAGACCACCTCACCCGGCTGCCCAGCCAGGGCTTGAAGCGCCAGTTGCTGTTGCCCCAGCAAATCAATGACGCCCGCCCACACACCTGCCGACTCGCCTGCCACGGGCGTGACTGGCAGTTCGATGGCCCGTTGACGGAGTTGCCCTAGCCGCTCCGCGACCAAGCGCGCAGCGCCCTGCGGTGGCAGTGCCGCCAGCGCACGCAAGGGTGTGAAGGTCAGACCGGCATGCGGCCCATCAACTTTCGTTGTCGCCGGCCGGGCGGCCAGGCCCTCCCCCACAGGCACCAATGCCCGCATCAAGGCAAAGCTGGATGACAGCCACGTCGCCTTTTCCTGGCGCTCGCGAACGATGAACCCTTGCAGCAGGCAGCGCAGAGAGGTGGTGTACATCGCATTGCCGATATCCAGCCAGCGAGCGATACCGGGTTCACTGATGTGCACGCGATCGTTCGCACTATGGATGGGCGCGTTCATGACGGGATCGGTGGCAGCAGGCCAGGCCGGTTCAAAGCCAGGGTCAGCGGCCATGAATTGAGCAAGCTCATCTCCAATGCGGGTAAAGCGTAAGAAATGCGAATGGGCATGTTCACTGGCTGCACCTTCGCCCTGGGTCACGATGGTCCGAATGGCCTCTTGTGCACTGGCCAAATCTGTCACCGCAACCACACCGGGCAGTGGTGCCAGGCTGGCGTCGACTTGCAATGCCGGATCGCCAATAAACGTGGCGGCCTCACCGTGCGCGTGCACACAGGCCTCCAACGATGCCGACAGGACGTCATAAAGCTCACCGACGGTGTTGTAGTCCCGTGGCCCTGGGCTCAGTCGCCCCTGGGGCACAGCGCGCTGGTACGCACCTAATGGTGCAAAGCCTTGAGCGTCGGCCAGATCCTCGCTGGCAGGTCGCTCCAGAAACTTGAAGTGTTCGATCGTGGCAGCGCAAAACGGCGCCAGTCGGATGACAAATCCCGCCGGATAGGGACCGGCGTCTACAGGCAGAGCCGGGCGTCCCATGTGTGGGACGGAGCCCAGTGCATTGGCCAGGTTGCCGACAAGCGCCAGGTGCGACATTTCCTCGAACACCACTGACATGATGCTTTGACGCCAACGCTGTACGGCGTTGCGTTGATCTTCCGTCCACCTCGAGTCGGTTCGCTTCAAGCTGAAAGCGGCATAGAGGTAACAACACATCAAGTGGTGCTCAATCTCTGCGGCCTCATGCAGCCAATAGATGAGCTGTTCGCGGCTGGGTGGTACGTTGACTTGCTGCATCAGAAAGACTCTGGCCATTTCTGGCGTGATTGGGGTGATTCGCGACCATCGACCAGCAAAATTGTCTCAGACCCCATCTTGCACCGAGACGACCACTTGAGACTTGAGGGCATTTGCGTTCACCGCAGTGGCCGAGCCTTGTGAAGTCCTCTTGATGTTGCGCGGTCGTTCAACTGCTCTAGCGTGAATCCGGTTTGCTCAGGATGGCGCTGATCAGTTCCTTCAGAGAACCCAGAACCTCATCTTCAAACCAAGGGTTGCGTTTGAGCCAGATGTTGTTTCGCGGGCTGGGGTGCGGCAGTGGCACGATATGGGGCCAATGATCGCGCCAGGCCTTGACCGTTTCAGTGAGCGTCGCCTTGTTGTCCGTATGCAAGTGCCAGTCTTGGGCATACGATCCGATGACAAGGGTGAGTTCAACGTCGGGAAGATGATCGAGCAACTTTGATCGCCAAGCCACGGCGCATTCGGGCCTGGGTGGCATGTCGCCGGAGCTTCCCGTGCCCGGGTAGCAAAATCCCATCGGCAGGATGGCGATGCGCTTCGGATCATAAAACGTAGCCTTGTCAATGCCCATCCATTCACGAAGTCGGTTTCCGCTTGCATCGTCAAATGGCACGCCACTCTCGTGAACCTTGCTGCCAGGTGCCTGACCTGCAATCAGAATCCTCGCATGCGGATGAACCTGCAAAATGGGTCGCGGCCCCAATGGCAACACGGGCGCGCACAATTGACAGGCACGGACTTCTTTCAGCAATGAATCGGTGGCGGCAATCGACCGGAACATGGACTTGTTCATGGATTGACCTGCAGCGTTTTAAGGTAGGCAATCGGTTCCAAACGATCCTGCAATTCGCCGACCGAGTAACCCATCTTCTGCCCACGAAGCAGTGATGGTGGATTGGCTAAACACCGATTGAGTGTACGTTCTGTCCAGACAATCTTCGACGATTTGACTGCTGCGGAATAGGCAGAGCCGGGTGAGAGCCCTGCCTTGCGACCCAATACGCCACGGTGTGCAGGCCCGACTCTGTTGTCGTCGATCGAATGGCATCCTGAGCACCGACTCTCATAGAGTTGCTGTCCACGCGACGCATCGCCCACGCGACTGATGGACCGCTTTTGACCATTGGGTACTTTGGAGTCACTCAATGAGCATGTCGCTATAGGCTATTGCGAAAATGCGTTTGAGTCGCTTCATGCGGACTAGCTGCAGAGCTGACCTTGCAATGGCAACTCCCTAGACGAGCTGCCTACAAACACGGCTTGGCAGCCACTGGAGACAGACCAGCCGTTGCCGTCCCAATAGGACAGAGCACGATCATTCAGGGTGAAGGTCACCGTCTTGGACTGTCCTGCGTCAAGCCAGAGCTTCTGGAAGCCCTTGAGCTGCTTCGGGGGGTGACTGATCGAGGATGAAGCAGACAGCCCGATATAAAGCTGCGGCACGGCCCAGCCTCCACGCCCGCCGTTATTGGTGACGGTGGCGGTCACCGTTCGCCCATTGATGGCCAGACTAGAGAAGTCAAACCTGGTGTACGAGAGCCCGAAGCCGAAGGGAAACGCTGGCGTCAAACTCTGTGTGTCGTACCAGCGATATCCCACGAATACATCCTCGCTATAGTTCTCCTGAAAGACGTGCCCCCCTGACAAGGTGAGTACGCCCGGGTAGCTTGCGGCACCGCCTTTGGCGGTGGGAACGTCGCTGTACCTGGCTGGGAACGTGGCGGGAAGACGGCCACCTGGCTCGGCATCGCCGAAAAGCAAACTAGCAATGGCCGTGCCGCCCTGTTGGCCGGGATACCAGGCTTCCAGTATGGCTGCCACCGAGTCGCGCCAGGGTGTCAGCACCGGCGCACCAGTCTCTAAAACAACGACGACCTTTCCTGGGGAAACGGCACTCACGGCCGTGATCAAGGCGTCCTGGTCGCCATATTTCAGTGCCGGGAAACTGCTGCCTGCAAGGTCAATAGCAGCATTGGCAAAGCACGAGGCATTCAGTGACATGCAGCTTTTGTCGACACCTTCAGAGGCGGCATCCGCAGCGACCACGATCACCAGATCGGCGAGCTTAGCGTGTGCCAGTGCCTCGACCATATTGCTCGCGTCGTCACCTACACCGCCACGCTCCGGTACGACATCAACGGTAAGTCGGACCTGAAGATCCAGTTCGATCACGTGATCGAACGCAGCGAAACGCCCTTCATGGGCTCGGCCAAGGCGATTGCGATCGCCTATGACGTCGTCTTCTGAGGAGTGGCTCATGAACAGCATTCAACATCAACTGCCTTCCCTCAGCTTGATGGCAGGCCTCGCCCTGACATGCGCCATGGCGCAAGCCGGTGTCGTGGTTGTCGTCGGCGCCAAGAGCCCGGTGGGGCCGCTCAACAAGACGCAAGTGGCCGATCTTTACCTGGGCAAGGCGCGTGATTTCCCGTCCGGTGGCGCCGCCGTGCCGGTGATCGAGGAGAGCGGCCCCGCCAAGACCGAGTTTCTCGACAAGGTGCTCGGCAAGACCGAGCAACAGGCACGTGCTACTTGGTCGCGCCTGATTTTCACTGGTGCGGGTACTGCACCCAAAGAGATCCCGAATGCGGCCGAGATGAAAAAGTTGCTGGCCAGCAATCCGAACGTCATAGGTATGATCGACAAGACCGACCTGGACGGGCAAGTCAAGGTCGTGCTGGAACCCTGAAGGGATGATCGGTCCATGATCGGCATAGCGGGGGGCTTGCCCCCTTCTTTGCCGTCTTTGACCATCCTGGGCTTACGCTATGTGCTGTTTCATTGATGGACCGCTGCGCAAACTCAGGCTGCTACAGGCACCGGACGTGCCAGCCTGAACGCACCCGGTGCCAGCCCCTGCAGCGAGGTGGCGAAAGGCATCCGCCCTTCCGCTGTGCCGATGAAGAAAAGACCACCTGGTCGCAAGCGACTGAGCACGCGCCTGACCACTTCCTGCTTGGTTTGCATGTCGAAGTAGATCAGCACGTTGCGCAGGAAGATGACGTCGAATGGGCCCACGTCATTGACGTCCTGGCAGAGATTGAGCTGCCCGAAGCTGACGTGTCGGCGTAGCTGCTCCTGGATCTGGATCAGGCCCTCCGACTCGGCCTCACCGCGCAGGCAATGGCGTTTCAGGCGCGCGGGTGAGACATGGCGCAGTCGGTCTGCGGGGTAGATGGCTGCACTGGCGCTGCGCAGCACGCGGTCGCTGATGTCGGTGCCCAGCACGGACCAGTCGGGACCGATATGGCCTGCGTGATGCAGGTCGGCGAGCAGCATGGCCGTGGTGTAGGCCTCGTCGCCAAACGATGAGGCGGCGCTCCAGACGGCCAGGTGCCGGGGCTTGGTGCGGATCAGTTCCTTTTCCAGCAGCTGGAAGTGAGCCGGCTCACGGAAGAAGTAGGTCTCGTTGGTGGTCAGCAGGTCGACGGCCATCTGGAACTCGCCGCCGTCGTTGCCCGAGATGAGGTCGCAGTACTCGTCGAAGCCGCTCAGGCCCAGGCGCTGGATGCGCGTGGCCAGGCGCGATGTCACCAAGGGCTTCTTGCTTTCAGCAAACGACAGCCCGATGGTGTCATGCATCAGGCCGGTGATCCGGCGAAAGGTGTCATCGCGCAGGGCTTCCATGCTCATGTCCTCGACCGCTTAATTGGTCCATCAATACGGGCGGAAATTGCCGGACGCCCTGCGGTTGTCCGCATGAGGTTCCGCCGCAGTGCTGTGGCCCGCAACCGATCTCATGGGCGAGTTGGGGGCGCGACGCTCGACGCCACCGGGCGCACTGGTTGCGTGCCCCTTTTGGCTTTTCTGCCCCTTTTGATTGTGTGCACCGTCCAGACCCAGGTTGAAGAACGCGACGGCTTGCTGCAGCTGCTCAGCCTGGCCCGAGAGCTCTTCCGATGTGGACGCCAGCTCTTCGGACGCGGACGCGTTTTGCTGCGTGGCCTTGCTCAATTGCCCCATGGCGCTGCTGATCTGTGTCACGGCCTGGCTTTGCTCTTGAGATGAAGCAGAGATCTCCTGGACCAGATCACTGGTCTTGCTGATCGATGGCACGATCTCGTGCAGCAGCTTGCCTGCACGCTCGGCTGTCGAGACGCTGGTGCCGGCCAGGTCGCCGATCTCTTGGGCGGCCTCCTGGCTGCGTTCCGCCAGCTTGCGCACCTCGTCGGCCACGACGGCAAAGCCCTTGCCGTGCTCGCCGGCGCGTGCGGCTTCGATGGCCGCGTTCAATGCCAGCAGGTTGGTCTGGTAGGCGATATCGTCGACGATCGAGATCTTCTGGGCGATCTGCTTCATGGCTTCGACCGTCTGCACCACGGCCTGGCCACCTTCATCGGCTTCCTTGCTGGCCTTGGTGGCCATGCCATCGGTGACCTGGGCGTTCTCGCTGTTCTGCGTGATGGAGGCGGACATCTGGTCGACTGAAGCCGTGGTCTCTTCAACAGACGAGGCCTGCTCCGATGCCGATTGAGACAGGGCCTGAGCCGTGGCGCTGACCTGCGTGGCAGCGCTGGTCAGGGCATCGGCTGCGGCACGCACTTCCTGGATGATGCCGGCCAGTGTCTCGCAGCTGCTGTTGGCATCGTTCTTGACCTGCTCGAAGGTGCCCTGTGCCTCGCGTGTGATGCGCTGGGTCAGGTCACCCTCAGCGAGGCCTGAGAAGACACGGCCGACGTCTTCGATGATGGCCGAGAGCTTTTCGGTGGTGGCGTTGGCATCGCTCTTGACTTGGGCAAAGGTGCCTTTGTAGTCGCGTGTGATGCGTTGGCTCAGATCGCCCTCTGCCAAGGCCCCGAAGACGCGACCAAAGTCATCGAAGATCACCGAGGTGGTTTCCATCAACACGTTGACGCCAGAGCACAGCACCTCGATGGGGCCGCTCTTGCCTTCCAGCGGGATGCGCTGGCTCAGGTCGCCGTCCTTGGCGGCGCTGGTTACGCTCTGGGCCTGCTCGACGGCCTCGCGCAGCATGTTGTTGGCATTGACTTCGGCTGTCACGTCAGAGGCGTACTTCACCACCTTGAAGGGCTTGCCGTTCATGTCCATGATGGGGTTGTAGGAGGCCTGGATCCAGATCTCCTGGCCGCCACGGCCCACGCGCTTGTAACGGCCGCTGTCGTACTCGCCGCGTCCCAGCTTCTCCCAGAACAGGCGGTACTCGACGCTGTTTCGGTAGTCCGGCTCGACGAACATCGAGTGGTGCTGCCCCTGGATCTCATTGAGCGAGTAGCCCAGGGTGTGCAGGAAGTTGTCGTTGGCGGTGAGGATCTTGCCGTCAAGGCTGAATTCGATCACCGCCTGGGCCTTGCTGATGGCCTGGAGTTGCCCCGCATAGTCAGCGGCTTGTAGCTTGGCCTGGGTGATGTCGGTGGCGTACTTCACGACCTTGAAGGGCTTGCCATTCATGTCCATGATGGGGTTGTAGGAGGCCTGGATCCAGACCTCCTTGCCACCGCGACCCAGGCGCTTGTACTGACCGGCATCGTATTCACCACGGCCCAGCTTTTCCCAGAACTGGCGGTAGGCCATGCTGTCGCGGTAGTCGGCTGGCACGAACATCGAATGGTGCTGACCCTGGATCTCGCTGAGCGAATAGCCCAACGTGTTCAGGAAGTTGTCGTTGGCGGTGAGGACTTTGCCGTCCAGGCCGAATTCGATGACGGCCTGGGCCTTGCTGATGGCCTGGAGCTGCCCCGCGAAGTCGGCGGCCTGCAGTTTGGACTGGGTGATGTCGGTGGCGTACTTCACCACTTTGAAGGCTTTGCCATCTTTGCCGAGGACGGGGTTGTAGCTGGCCTGGATCCAGACTTCCTTGCCATGCTTGCCGATGCGCTTGTACTCACCGGCATCGAACTCGCCACGATGGAGGCGCTCCCAGAAGGCGCGGTATTCGGCAGACCCTGCATAGACTGGATCGATGAACATGCTGTGGTGCCGACCCTTGATCTCATCGAGGCTGTAGCCCAGCGTGCGCAGGAAGTTCTCGTTGGCATGCACGATGGTGCCGTCAAGCTTGAACTCGATCATGGCCTGTGCCTTGTCCACGGCATGCAGCATGGCTTGGGCTTCGGATCGTGCCTGCTCCAGTTGAGCCAGTTGTTCGGCCGCCTGCTGGAGGGGGACCTTGGCAAAGATGCGGGCGAGCAAGGAGGGTTGTGTAGTGGCCATGGGTATCGGACCTCACGCTGAAAATTAACTGAATCGATCCTTGCTGACGCCCTGACTGATCACGGATGACATGTGCGAGCAAGCAACCAAGGTGCTTGACCATGATTCGACAAAACCACCCAATTTGTGAACGGGCTGGCAACACAAAATCGATGCACTTTTCACGGATGCATGGCCTTTGACGGAGACTTGCGCGCAACCATGCATCGTGCAGCGAATAGCCCTTTTTGCAGAGGGGTACCAGGGTTGCCCTGACCTTGCTTCAGACCCTTTTAAGACCTTGTTATCAGTCCGGAAATGACCCCTGAAGATCACCACAAAGAACAGTCAACTTTGGTGTGAGCAGACATGTCATCTTTGTCTGAAACCCGACATGGACATGTCACATCGATCATGCCTCTACATAGCCACAAATGGGCTTCTCGCCAGGCAGTTCGAGCGACCTTTGCCATCTGGTATGACAGTTGCGATAGCGCTCTGTATGGACAACGGCGCACCGCATCTCGCAACGCACTCGCACTATGACCGCCTGGGTGGTCATGAGGCGGTGGTGAACCTGGTGGATGCCTTCTATTTGGCAATGGACACGCTGCCCGGCGCGGCTACCATCCGGGCCATGCACGAGCCCGACTTGCGTGCGACCAAGGCGGTGCTGGTCAAGTACTTGAGCGAATGGATGGGTGGCCCCAAGTTGTACTCACCCGAGCGTGGCGCACCCATGCTGCGTCGTCGGCATCAGCCCTTTCGCTTGGACAGCGCAGCACGTGATGCCTGGATGATGTGTATGAGGCAGGCTTTGAGCGAAGTGTGTCAAGACGCCGGCCTGCGGACAGAGCTCGATGCAGCCTTCTTCAAGGTCGCCGACTTCATCCGCAATACAGAAGACGGCGGCCAGGAGCGCGCGCATCCAGGTCGGCCACGGGAGACCCATCCAGGTCAGGTGGCGCTGCCTCATCAATCGAAGGCATGAAGGGCGGTTCACGTGAGGCCTCGAATTGACCGTGGATGGGCTCTCTCACCCGCACCATTGGTACTCGACCAATCTCGTTGGTGTGCCAACCTGGGTGCTGGCCAGCGCCGAGTTCAACGCACATCCTCAGGCCTTGCACATCGGCGGGACAAGGGCGGCCCACGGCGGCCTGTTTGCCCTGCTGGCGCGGTGCTCGGATGCGCAGGAGGCCAGTGAGGTGTTCGTGCACTACATGAGCCTGGCCTTTGCCCTGCAAACACAAGCGCCGTGGGCCAGCCCGGGTGAGCGCCGGCGATGGCGAAGCAGTTATATCAAGTTGCTGCAGGGTTGGGGGCTGGACAGCAATGGCGCTGCCGGTGCCGTGCTCAAGGGGTGGGTCGAGAGCCGCTTTGGATTGGTGCCCAGCTTTCACAAACAGGCACTTGAACGCTTTCCATCGCCGGCATGGGTGAGCTACCTGGAAGAGAAGGTGTCCAGCAGGTACCACAACAACAACATCTACCAGCAGCTGGACCTGCTCTATGAGTTCTGCCAATGGGCACTTGCACGCTTTCAGCCCTTCGGTGCGGGGGCGCACATCGGCGCGTGGCGAGGCGTGTCGCGCGAAGAACGGCTGGCAGCAGGGGATCGATGGTCACCTGACGGCCAGCACGCCGTGGTGAGGCTCAACAACGTGGTGAGCCTGTCCATGCGGTCTGACCAGGCCGAGTGCTTTGGCGACTGGGTATGGCGTGTGACTGTGCCGACATCCAAAGTGCTGTTCTATCCGGGGCTGGTGTCGCCCGTGCCCTTGAGTGGCGAGGGGGAGGTCCTGGCCATCGGGGGGGACTACGAGGTGGATGTTCGCCATGGATGATGTTGCCGAGCGTCCGCTTGCCAAGCGCCCTTCACGAATAGGGATGGCCCGCCTGTTTGATCAGGCGCTGGGCGCCTACCTGGGGCTGGCTGTTGGCGATGCCTTGGGGGCGACGGTCGAGTTCATGACGTCCGGTGAGATCGCCGCCCAGTATGGTCGCCATCGGGACATCGTGGGCGGTGGTTGGCTCAGGCTCAAGCCTGGTCAGGTCACCGATGACACGACCATGAGTTTGGCTCTGGGTGATGCGCTGCTGGATGGCCGACGCACGGGGCGCCCATTTGACACCCGTTTGATGGCCGAAGCCTTTGTTCAATGGTGGCAGGGCAAGCCGGTGGATTGCGGTAACACCTGCCGGCGCGGCATCATGCGCTACATCTCCGACGGGAGTCTGGCCGGACCATTCAACGAGGGCGATGCGGGCAATGGCGCCCTGATGCGCAATCTGCCTGTGGTTCTGGCCACGTTGGGGCAGCCTCAACGCCTGCAAGAGGTCTCCCTGGCCCAGGCCCGCATCACCCACCATCATCCATTGTCTGACGCTGCAACGCTGGCCTTTGGCGAAATGCTGCATGCCTTGTTGTCGGAGGGGGAGCCAGCCTTGGTGATGCCGGCTTGCCGTCAGATTGCAGACAAGTGGGTGGCACGCCATGGCGTATTTCGGTTCGAACCCTACCCGGGGCGGGCCAGTGCCTACGTGGTCGATACGGTGCAGACCGTGTGGCATGACTTCTTCGTGAGCCATGATTTTGAATCTGCCGTGGTGGGTGCGGTGAACCGCGGTGGCGATGCTGACACCAACGGGGCACTGGTGGGCATGCTGGCCGGTGCCCGCTTCGGGGCCCATGCCATACCTCGGCGATGGCTGGGCAAGCTGGATCGGGCCATATGCCTGCAGATCACCGAACAGACCAGTGCCTTGCTGGCCGCGACGGACTGGTGATGGACACCAATGCCCGCACCAATGCGCCTGTCGCGCTGGCCTACCACCAGAGGACCAAGCACCATGTGCAGCGCTTTGCCGCTGGCCCCGAGACCCTGGATTGGGATGCGCAACCAAGCCCGTTTCGAGTGTGGCATGGGGCCCCCCTTGTCCATATGCCGCTGGTGGCCGACGGGCTGGAGACGACATGGGGGCAACTGCATGCACCGTTGGCCAGCATGCGCCAGCCATTGAGCCTGGATACCCTGGCTTGCCTGCTGGAGTTGAGCTTTGCGCTGACGGCCTGGAAGCAGTTCGGGCCGGACCGGTGGGCGCTGCGTGCGAACCCTTCCAGCGGCAACCTGCATCCGACCGAGGTGTATGTGATGGCGGTGGGCGTGGCGGGGCTGGACGACGGGCTCTACCATTACGAGCCTTTGCATCATGCGCTGGCTTGCCGGGCGCGCTATGCGCAACAGACCCAGGCAGGGCCAGAAGGGGGGCGCCTATGGGTCGGGCTCAGTTCGATCCAGTGGCGTGAGGCCTGGAAGTATGGTGAGCGAGCCTTCCGCTACTGCCAGCTCGATGTGGGCCACGCCATGGGCGCCTTGCGCTATGCGGCAGCAGCCTTGGGCTGGCAAGCCATTTCTCTGGAGGGGTGGCCTCACGAAGCCCTGGCCGCTTGCATGGGCCTGAGTCGGGAGGCCGACTTTGGCGTAGCCGAGCGTGAAGAGCCCGAGATGCTGATTGGCGTGGGCTGGCCCATGCCTGGCGAGACGGTGCCACCTGACATCACCGGTGCGAGCTGGTTTGGTCAGGCCGGTCTGCTGGACCGCCGGCCGATGTACCGATGGCCCGTGATCGACGAGGTCACGCAGGCCACGCGCCTGACAGCAGCTGCAGCGGACGTGAAGCTGACAGGCGATGGCGGCAAGCCGTCTGGGTGTGGTGAGGCGCTGCAGGCAGTGCGGCAAGGCGAAGCCGCAGCCACCATCATCCGCAATCGGCGCAGTGCACAGCATTTCGACAAGCAGGCGCACATGAGCCGAGACAGCTTCGACGGCATCGTGCGAGCCCTGCTACCCACTGCGAACCTGCCTTGGGATGCCTGGCCGAACGAGGCCCGCGTACATCCCGTCCTCTATGTTTACCGGGTGAATGGCATGGTCCCCGGTGTCTATGCCTTGCCGCGCAGCCCCCAAGGAACATCCCTGCTCATGCAAGAGCTCAGGGCGGCGACGATGTGGGAAAAGCTGTGGGATGCCGAACCTGACGGGGGCGGTGAATGGCGCGCCACCTTGTGGCGGCTTGGTGAGCACGAGAAGCTGGCTGGCGCACTGCGTCAGTTGAGTTGCCACCAGGCCATTGCCAGCGATGCCTGCTTTTCCTTGAGCCTGGTGGCCCAGTTCGAGGCCTCACTGGATGAGCGTGCCGACGCCTACCGCCTGTTGTTGCAGGAGGCCGGACTGATCGGGCAAGCTTTGTATCTGAACGCGGAGGCCCAGGGCTATCGGGGCACGGGCATGGGCTGCTACTTCGATGATGCTGTCCATCACTTCCTGGGCATTGATGGGGAGCGTGTGCAGGTGCTCTACCACTTCACCATCGGCGTGCCCCTGGTGGACAGCCGGATCACGATGGAGCCGCCCTATTCTCACCTGGCCCACCTGGCCCCTCTTCACGATGGAGATACGACATGAATACGCCGAAGCGATTCCTGCGCCTGCGAGCGAGCGATGTGCTGCCCTGGCTGGTGCAACGGCCTGCTGCCCTGATCCTGGATGCGCGCGATGAGCATGCGCACGCAAGAGGTCATCTCAATGGCAGCATCCGGCTCGATGGCCATAACCATGAGCGCCTGCTGATGCGCGAAGCCCGCAATAGGCCGGTCTTTGTCTATTGCTATCACGGCAACGCCAGCCAGACCTATGCCGACATGTTCATGGACTTCGGCTTCGAAGATGTCGCCGATCTGATCGGTGGCTGGGAGGCCTGGCAACAAGCGGAGCTGGGCAGCCGACAGCCTTCCTCGGCTGCACTGGCGCCTTCTCCTGCCTTGCAACAGTGGTTGGCGTCACACGGCTTTGATGGTGTGGATGCGGTTGGTGCGCATGGCAACACACCGCTGATGGAGGCCGCCTGGCGGGGCGATGTGACCATCGTGACAGCCTTGTTGGAGGCCGGCGCCAGGCGCAATGTCTGCAACCACGATGGCAACAATGCCCTGTGGCTAGGGTGTGTCTCCAACAAGCCTGAGCTGGTGACCATGCTGGCCCAGGCTGGCGTGGACATCGACCATGTCAATGCCACGGGGGCCACATCGCTGATGTATGCGGCGTCGAGCAGCAAGCCTGACATCGTGCGGGTACTGCTGGCCTTGGGTGCAGATCCCTCGATTCAGACGCAGGATGACTTCACGGCCATGGACATGGCAGGCAGCCTGGCGTGTCTGCAATTGCTGCGCGCTGCTACCAAGGCCGCAACCAAGACCATCGCTTGACAGCACAGGAATGCACCATGGCCCACATCATCTTCTATGAAAAGCCCGGTTGCGGCGGCCATGCCAAACAAAGGGCTTTGCTGGAGGCCGCCGGCCACACCCTGGAACGGCGCAGCCTTCTGGACGAGCCCTGGACGCGGGCATCCTTGCTGGCCTTTCTGGCGCCTCTGCCTGTGGCTCAGTGGTTCAACCGCGCTGCACCGCGTGTCAAGGGCGGTGAGGTGGTGCCCGAGGCGCTGGATGCCGAGTCTGCATTGACGCTCTTGTTGCAGGAGCATCTGCTGATTCGACGGCCCTTGATGCAGCGCCCTGATGGCGAAAAGCTGGTGGGCTTTGACACATCGGCCGTAGAGCGCTTTGTGGGGCTGAACACCGCCACGAATGTTCCTTCCTCCATGGAAGGGTGTGCGGCCGGCAAGGTTTGAGTGCCCAGGCATGGGCTTGACAAGGAGCGCAAGATGGAACTGGTCTACAAGGCACAGATGCTCACGCAAGGCGGCCGCAGCGGCAGCATCCAGTCAGAAGATGGTGGCTTCAAGCTGAGGCTGTCGGTGCCCGCTTCGATGGGCGGCAAGGGGGACGGCCCCAACCCGGAGCAGTTGTTCGCGGGGGCCTTTGGTGCCTGCTTCGAGCAATCAGTGAGGCACATTGCCAAGAAGAGCCATGCGCCATTGCGGGGCTGCTATGTGGAGGCCGATCTGTCCATGTACCTGACCTTCGAAGAGGTCTATCGCATGGCATTGACCTTGACGGTGCACATGGCCGGTCCGCTTGATCAAGAGACTGCCGACAACCTGCTGGAGCGGGCCAAGGGCATTTGCCCCTATGTCGATGCCACCAAGAACAACATCACGTTGAACCTCCAGGCGGTGCTGGATACACCTGTGCCGGCTTGATTGAAAGGAGCATGAACATGAGTGTGATACCTGAAGGCCTTTTTGTGGATTGGAGCGGCGACCTGCGCAAGACCACCGACCCTGGCGGCGGCTTTGTATGCGAGGTGGACTTGCCCGCGCGCTATGTGGGTGTGAAGACCAGCAAAGGTGTGCTGATGCACGAGGCCACGTTCTACAAGGATCAGGCGGCTGTCAACAAGGCTGGGATCAAGGCCCAGCTGGTGCCGGGTAGCCAACCCTGGGGCGAGCAGCTCTGATGCCGCCCCTGCGCATGGCGGGGACTTGTTCAGCATTGCCTTAGCGTGCTCCTTGGATTAGCTGCCTTCGATAAGGTTGCCACTGGCTCTCGGTTGGTGAGGGCCGATTGACATAGAGGAGTGACGACCATGGCATTGCAAACCTTCAATTTCGCGGCTGACTCGGCAAGCGGCGCACCCAGTGGCGACTACGTTCCGGCTTCTGTAGCCCAGGAGCTTGAGCAGACGCTGTCCAAACTGACCTGGCATGTGTTGTATGGCAAGTCCCACGATGCCTCCGGGCTGGCTGTGTCGGCCGAGCAGTTGCTGCAGCAGCTGCGTGCACGCAAGTGAGCCGCAAGTGAGTATCAGGCAGGAGACATCAGGCCTTCACGCCTTTTGCCGCATGCCCCCAGCCATCTCGAAGCACTGAACGATGTGGCCAAGGGCGCTGGTCTGCCTTTGGCCATACCAGACTGAAGCGACCCTTGGATGGCAAGTGCGTGCAGTTGTGCGTGCAGGCCTTTCTTTTCGCTGCCTTCAGTAGCTGACCTCGAACCAGTTCGGGTGCTTGCGGCGCAGGTCTTGCAGCAGCGTCATGGTTTGCGGAACGAGGGCCCGCACCGCGTACCAGATCTCGCTGCGACGAGGCTGAATGCCATGTCGCAGCTTGTCGTGCAGGACGGCCCAGCCATTCCAGTCCACCTGCATGAGTCGACTGTGCAGGGTAGGCGTGAAGTTGCCCATCGTGTGGGCCATGATGAGCAGTTGAGCCTCGACGGCTCGCAGGGTCAGGATGCTGACAAAGAGCTCGTCTTCGCTTTCCATTTCCTGGATGAGCTTGCCGATCGACTGGCCGGTTTCCATCACGATGTCGTAGAGCGAGCGGTGGTACATGGCGTCAGGCCGGCAGTGCCGTGGCATCCAGCGCCCTGAACATGGCGCAGCGTGCGAACACATCCAGAGACGGCTTCAGTTGCTTGTGCAGGCAGAATTTGGCGACCAGCTTGCTCAGGCCCTTGATGTCGCGACCACTGGCTTCTTGGTAGAGACGGGCCAGATGCGCAATGAGATCCTCATCCAGATTCAACTCGAACTGGTCGGACATCACGCCCCAGATGCGCTCGCGTGCCGCCAGATCGGGTGCGTGGTAGCGGATCAGCGCGATGCAGCGTGACACGATGGCTTCGTCGATGTCATCGATGCGGTTGGTGGTCAGAAACAGCAGGCCATCGAAGTACTCCAGCACACGCAGGAACACGCCGACAACGGCGTTGGCTGTGATGTCGTCGCTGCGCTTGCGGATGTAGACGTCGGCTTCGTCGATCAGCATGACGGCACCCCAGCGCTGGGCCCGCGTCAAGGCCTCCTTCAAGGCCTGCTCCATGGTGCTGACGCTCAGCCCCAGCTGCCCCGAATGCACGCGGTAAAGCGGCCGGCCCGTCACTTCGGCATAGACCTCGGCCGTGAGCGTCTTGCCCACACCTGGCGGGCCGGCGCACAGTACGGTGGTGCCCCCGCTCTTGCCCGCGATGACGTCTTCCTGGAGCACGTCCATTTCAGCCGTGAGGATGTCGATCAGCTCGGTCTGTTCTTCGGGAAGCACGAGCTTGTGTTTGAGATCAGGCTGGTAGACGTAGGGCTGGATGTCGTCCGCATGAACCCACAGATGCTGATGCAGCTCCAGATGGAAGGCAAACAGGTAGGCCTGTATCGGAAGGGACTTGAAGAGATGAGGGGGCAGGGAGGCGTCGAGCGCCTTGACTTCTTCCTCGCAGTCGAAATCGCTGCTCTTGGCCGCACGCCGGAGATAAGGGGCCAGGATGTCACCAGGCGATTCCAGGCCCACACTGCGGGGGGGCAGGATGCCCTCGTCATTGACAAGCCGTGCCTCACCGCCGCTGGCGCTGAGCACGACCTGGTCCTTGCGGCTCCAGTCCGTGTCGCGGTGTGTCGAGGTCGGGTCTTCTGCCACAAAGCCCATGCCCTGGCCTGCAAATTGATGGCCATAGCGGCCGCGCCACTCGAAGTAGCGCGAGGCCGAGGCGTCGTAGGCGGCCAGCAGCAGCGGGCTTTCTTTGAGAAGCCCTTTGGCCATCAGGATCTCGGCCATGGTGTGGCCCACCATGTCGCCTTCGGTGATGCGGATGGTCTGCGAGATCAGGCTGGCTTTGGCGTTGGCTTTCAACTCCAGCATGACCTTGCCCAGCTCTTCCGATGAGCCTTGCACGTAGTCGATGCGCGTGGGCACCCAAGCCAAGGGCTTGCCATCCATGTTGGCGGCAAACAGCCAGCCGCGCTGCGCACCCTCGGTGAGGTAAGACACCAGTGCGGGCAGCACCTTCTCCAGGGCGTCGCCTGGCTTGAAGCGGGGCAACTCATGCCGTTGCGCGGCGACGAGGGCCCGCAGTTGCGCTGCACGGCCAGACAGCGCGGCACCTGCGTCCTCATAGAGCTTGGCGAGGAACTCCAGCGCTTCCAGTGGCAGGCTGTGCGAGCGCAGCTCGATTCGGTGGCCGAAGCGCAACTGGTCCTGCAGGCCTTCCAGCTCGGGAAAGTGGGCCATCAGGGCCAGGACGTCTGGCCGATCGAGCTGCAGCTTCATGACGGGCTCTGATCAAACTGGACGGTTTTCGTTGGGATTGCGCACAGGCCCCATCAATTCGAGCCCTTCTGCATACGTGATCATGTCGAAGGTGATGTCGAACTTGGCGGCCGTGTCGGCGATGCGGTCCAGCTTGGCAGCGGTGTCGAGCTTCTTGAGGTCATTGCGCTCCAGGTAGAGCAGGTCGAGCAGTTCGTTGTAGACCGTGGCCTCCTCGATGGGCAGCACGTAGAACATGGCGCCCTTGTAAGGTACCTGGTACTTCTTGCTCAGGTCGATGTTGTTGCAAAACAGGAAGTACTTGCCGCCGGCGCTCAAGGCATCGCCCAGCACCTCGGCCACGTCCTTGAGGTGCTCGAAGGACAGCAGGTAACCGGCGAAAAAGGGAATGGTGGCTTCGCCCGTCTGGGCCACCGTCAGAACCTGGTCGCAGGTCAGCTCGGGCGGGCGGGCTTCGTCAGCCATTTGGGCACTGAACCTCAAGGCCAGCTCGCCGCGAAAGCCAACACGGCCCGGCTTGTGCGTGGCCCCTTTGAACACGGGGTTCTGAAGGTGTCGGCCTTTGTCCAGGCGGCCCAAGGCTGTCTGTGCAATGGGCTGTTGCTCGATGGTCGCGGTCATGGTGTGGTCCTTTTTTGAAAAGAAGAAAACAAGTCGACAAGACCCTTCAATGCAATCGGCATACCAATGAAGCGTGTGCAGGGAAGAGGGCCTGTGTCGCTTGTGTCTTTCACGACGTGGCGCGGTGTTTTGTCAGCTTTCAAACAATGCCGCATGGGCGGCGTTGATGCGTGTCAAAAGGCGCTTTCCCTAGCGTAATCAAGCACTTGCAGGTTTGATGGGGAGATGGCACAGCAGTTGCGATAGAGGCTGGGCGCAGACCATGTCTGGCCAGAGCGTGGCGACAAAGAAGAAGACCGATATCGCACCAAAGGCACATCAGGGTCGCGGCTTCGCAACCTGCTTTTAAACCTCAGCATTTTTATCGGAGAACTGCAATGGCTTCTTTGAGACAGATCGCCTTCTATGGCAAGGGTGGCATCGGCAAATCGACCACCTCGCAAAACACACTGGCCGCTCTGGCCGAAATGGGTCAGAAGATCCTGATCGTCGGCTGCGACCCCAAGGCCGACTCCACCCGCCTGATCCTGCACGCAAAGGCTCAGGACACCATCCTGTCGCTGGCCGCTGAAGCCGGTTCGGTGGAAGACCTCGAGATCGATGATGTGATGAAGGTGGGCTATCGCGACATCCGTTGCGTGGAGTCCGGTGGTCCTGAGCCCGGCGTGGGCTGTGCCGGCCGTGGCGTGATCACCTCGATCAACTTCCTGGAAGAAAACGGTGCCTACGAAGGCGTGGACTATGTGTCCTACGACGTGCTGGGCGACGTGGTGTGCGGTGGCTTTGCCATGCCCATCCGTGAGAATAAAGCCCAGGAAATCTACATCGTGATGTCGGGCGAGATGATGGCCATGTACGCGGCCAACAACATCTCCAAGGGCATTCTGAAGTATGCCAACAGCGGTGGCGTGCGCCTGGGCGGCCTGGTGTGCAACGAGCGCCAGACCGACAAGGAGCTGGAACTGGCTGAATCGCTGGCCAAGAAGCTGGGCTCCAGGCTGATCCACTTCGTGCCCCGCGACAACATCGTGCAACACGCCGAACTGCGCCGCATGACCGTTCTGGAATACGCACCGGATTCCAAGCAGGCCAATGAATACCGCACGCTGGCTACCAAGGTCCATGCCAACGCTGGCAACGGCACGATTCCTTCGCCCATCACCATGGACGAGCTGGAAGACCTGCTGATGGAGCACGGGATCATGAAGCAGATCGACGAAAGCCAAGTCGGCAAGACCGCTGCTGATCTGGCGGCATAAGCCCACCCCCGAGCGCCTGTGGCGCTCCCCCTCAAAGGGGGCGCCGCTGGCGGCCCGGCAAAGCCGGTTCCGCGGCGGCCGCTTGACAAACCCTACACCTCGCCTGAAAGAGGCTGGAGATTCACATGAGCATGACCGTTGAAGAACGCAAGGCCACCAACAAGGCCTTGATTGATGAAGTCCTCAAGGCCTATCCTGAGAAGATGGCCAAGCGCCGCGCCAAGCACCTGGGTACGTTTGAAGAAGGCAAGCCCGACTGCGGCGTGAAGTCGAACATCAAATCGCTGCCTGGCGTGATGACGATCCGCGGTTGTGCCTATGCCGGCTCCAAGGGCGTGGTGTGGGGACCGATCAAGGACATGATCCACATCTCGCACGGCCCCGTGGGCTGCGGCCAGTACAGCTGGGCGGCTCGCCGCAACTACTACATCGGTGTCACGGGTGTCGACACCTTCGTGACCATGCAGTTCACGTCCGACTTCCAGGAGAAGGACATTGTGTTCGGCGGCGACAAGAAGCTGGAAAAAATCGTCGACGAGATCCAGGAACTGTTTCCGCTGAACAAGGGCATCTCGGTGCAGTCCGAGTGTCCGATCGGCCTGATCGGTGATGACATCGAGGCCGTGTCCAAGAAGAAGTCCAAGGAATACAACCAGCACACCATCGTGCCGGTGCGTTGCGAAGGCTTCCGTGGTGTGTCGCAATCGCTGGGCCACCACATCGCCAACGACGCCATCCGCGACTGGGTGTTCGATGGCAACACCAAGAAGGAACGCGAGTTCGAATCGACCCCGTATGACGTGGCCATCATCGGTGACTACAACATCGGTGGCGATGCCTGGTCCAGCCGCATCCTGCTCGAAGAGATGGGACTGCGTGTGATCGCGCAATGGTCGGGTGACGGCACGATCGCCGAGCTGGAAAACACGCCCAAGGCCAAGCTGAACGTGCTGCACTGCTACCGCTCGATGAACTACATCAGCCGGCACATGGAAGAGAAGTACGGGGTGCCTTGGGTCGAGTACAACTTCTTCGGCC